>MDSY01138395.1_pt1 | contig 21380 bp, 16 predicted proteins | sample 811131 | NCBI WGS metagenome assembly MDSY01 (sample SAMN05326643, study PRJNA326480) | marine metagenome | isolation source: seawater | place: Atlantic Ocean: South West | collected 2010 | reverse complement strand
TCTTGTTTCAACACCACAGGCGGGCCGCGGGGCTGGCCACATTTTTTTTCGGATTTCGTCGGACGATCAAATTGGAAGTCGCAGTCTATTGCGAAGTGTCTCATATCTATAGCAGTCTAGCAGTCTGACAGGGCAAAGGCTATACACACGATGGATGAAGATGTTTGATCAAAGGACGCTTAGCTCTTTACAACTTAGTCCGTAAGCCCCCAGTCGTCGTCATCCTCCCCTGCCTCTGCGGCGGGTTCCTCCGAAACGGGCGCCTCGACCGGCTTCGGCGCGGGAGTTGGCTCCGGCACAGGTTCGGCAACGGGCTCCGGCTCGGGTTCAGGCGCGGGCTCCGGGGTAGGCTCCTCGAACACCGGCTCCGGTGTGGGCTCAACAAACGCGGGTTCTTCCGCCACCGGTTCCGGGGAGGCAACGCGCATCGCCCCTATGTCTTCCGTCAATGACGGCACGCTCCCTTCCTCAGCGCCGACGCTCGCGAACTCCACGGCGGGTCGCCGGGCCGCTCCCGCTCTGGCTCTGACCTGCGTCTCCATCGCTAAAGCGTTGTCGAAATCGGGGAACAGGTTTTTGTACTCCAGCGGGTCCGCAAGCGCTTCGGCGGCTTTCTTGTTCACCTTTGAGAGATCCGACTTCCACAGCGCGACGACTTCTGAGACTCGCGACGGGGCGTACGTTCTGGCCATGAACGCCGCTTCTGGAACTCTTCCGGTGGCACTAAGCAAATCAATGCACTTGTCGATTTCGCCGAGTAGGAACAGTGAGACGAACGCGACGTTGTTCTTGCCCTTCTCCGAGGCGGACTGCGCTAGTTTTTCGAGTTCCACAGGGGAACTCACCGCGGTGCACAGTAGCAGTTGCCCTGACAAATCTCCGCTCTTCGCCAAGCACGCCGACGCCAATTCAATGTCCCCACCGCTCATCGCGAGCTCACCGAGCTGCTTCCACTTCTGTTCCCCCGCAGCCATGTCTTCGTTCTCCACGATTGACCGCGCGATACCGAGCTCGCCGAGCTGCACTGCTAGCTCAAACTTGTAGTCAGGGTCCGTCGCGATGCGAAGCGCGTCCGCCACTTGCCCTCGGGATTCCAAAAATTTCGCAACAGAGTTGTACTGGTCCTTGGGAATCGTCGCCATCAACTCCTCCGCGGCTTCCATCTCGCCTCGTAGGACCAGGGTTTTGTACTCGATCAAGGACAACAAAAGAGTGTAGCTCACCACGCCAAACTGCTTATCGATGAGGTACACCCGGTTTTGAGCCGCTAAGTACCCCAACAAGTACATCGGCCTGTCCAAGTGAAAAATCGTGGTCACCTCCCCTCCGACGCAGTAGTTCAAACGCCACTCGCTGTTGTTGTAGATGAAACAGTCCCCGACCCATACCCCGGTGCGTACGCTTTCACCGATCTCGTGGAGAAGCTCGAACGCATCCTCAACGCCTTCGCCTTCGTCTACAGCACCGGCCTCGAAAGCAGCCGCGGTGGCTTCGGGGTCGTAGCGCAGAATGTAGAAACTCGATTCAGACGCGATGGCGACTAAATCCCCGCTGTCGCTCCACCACACATCCTTCACCGCAACATCAATGCGTCGAATCACCCTGGTGGTCTCCCAGTCGTAGAAACAGATGAAGTCGGTCGATCTCAACCCAAGTAACACACCACCGTGAAGGCCCTCCGCACTAAAGTGCGGCCGGAACGCGTTCTTCTCCTTGAACTGGTTGTAGACTTTTATTTTCGACGGGCTTTCTCGGACAGCGAACTCGTTTGAATCCACGCTCCACCCGAAGTCCAACGCCGTGCCAAACGATTTGTTCCGCCACGCCAAAGCCGTGTAGATGATGTACTCGCCGTCGCCGCACACGGTGACGAACCGGCCGTTCGGGCCGTGCACGAGTGATTGGGGGTACAGGTCACAAGAGCCGAGGTCTTTCACCGCTAACGGCAATCTTTCGCCATCCTGCACCTCGTACTCCGCAGGTAACGATTTAACGTTGACGGTTTGGACGTCGTTGTGTTTACTCCAGATGATCTTGCCTGATTGGTCCATCGAGGCTACTGGGTCTTCTCTGCCAATCTTAAACATCACAGTACCTTCGTCGTACCCAACAGACACCGCGTTCGATCCCTTGATAACCCCGATGGCCCATACCCTCTCCAAGCCGTAGTTCAGCGTGTTCTCCAAACGGTACGTGGTGCTGTGCCAGATCCGCAACGTCCCATCTTCGCTCCCCGTAATAATCACGGGCAACTCAGGGTGGAAACAAACCGCGCTGACGTTATGCGCGTGCCCCTCCAGCGTTTGGACACAGCTCTTGGTCTGGTAGTCCCAAATCTTCACCAGCTTGTCATCCGCGCCTGAAATCAAATAAGGCCGGTCGCCCCCCGCGAAGTACTCCACGCAATTCACACCCTTCTCGTGTCCTTCTAAAGTGAAGTTCGGGGTGGGTTGACCGATGCTCCACACTTTGACCGTACGGTCCAACGACGCGGACGCGAACGTGTTCGTGTCCTTGGGGTTGAACGCCGCTTGCATGACGTAGTGCGAGTGCCCCTCGAACACCTGCGTGCACGCCCAGCCCTTGTCCCAGTCCCACAGCTTGATAAGCATGTCGTCGCTGCTAGTTAACACGTAGGGCTGCGTGGGGTGCACTGAGACGCACCTGATGTAGTCCGTGTGTGCTTCAAACGCCTTCACTAGCTCCGTGGTGTTGTAGTTGTACACGCGGATGAACATGTCGTCCGAGCCGCACACGATCAATTGCTTCCGCGCCACCCACTTCGCAGTGCGCACTGGGAGCTCGGTAACTTCAAAGGATTTGACCAGAGAGTTAGTTTGGTGGTTCCAGATGTACACGTTCCCGGAATACAGGTTCGCCAGGATCCACGGCTCAGTGGGGTGAAGCTCGACGCCCTTCACCCGGTCGCTTCGCTGCACGAGCTTGCGCTTGATGTCGAGGCGGAGCGGCATCGTGGCGATCGATCGGGATTAATTGATCGTTCGATCTAAAGAGGCCGCGGTTAGGGTCGGATGAGATTCTGCGCCCGACACTAACGGCACGGAGTGTCCGGGATCAACACGCGCCGGTAGTACGAAGAAACGGGTCGCGGAGGGTGCGAACCGTGACCGTGCACTGACACCCCGGGGGCAGCGCTGCTCGAACTGGGAGCAACGCGGGGGGCCGAACCCGAGAACGGAGGCAGCATTCACAGTGGGGACCGCGGCAATAAAGTCAGTCAGACTCTTTGCCCATACGAGAGTTTTTGTCCCTTTTCGAAGGTCTAATAACTCAAGGGCACGAGATCGACTAGAAAAAGTGATCAAAACGCGTTTGAGAGGGTTTGTTTGTCATCAAGCCACGGCTGTCCACTTATCACCCGCGCGTGGAGAACACATCCCCGCCCGAGCTCATCACCTCAACATGCAGAGTCTGATGGCCTCCAACGCCCTGGCTGGCGCCCGCGCCTCGTACGCTCCCTCCAACTCCCGCGCCGCGCTTAACCGCCGAGTTGGAATGGCCACCCGCCGCCCTGTCTCCATGACCGTGCGCGCGGGCAAAACCCCGGACGGCCCCAAAGTAGCGATCGCGGGCATCTCAGGCGCCGTAGGCACCGAGTTCATGAGGGTGAGTATTGTGACTATACAGTCTATAACACGAACGGTGTTGTTTCGTCACGACCGGGACATCGATCTATCGGCAATCGGAAAATGTTGCGATCGCAGATTTTTTGCGAAAAGTTTATTTTTTCCTCGTCGAGCCGACGACTGCTCTGACTGAATACACACTGCCTGTGAGTGAATAAACACTGACTAACTCGAATGAACACTGATCATCCACATATCCTCTCCCATCCTACAACCTATAGGTTCTCGTGGAGCGCGACTTCCCGTACTCCGAGATGAAGATGTTGGCGTCGGCTCGTTCCGCCGGCAAGGAGGTTGAGTTCGACGGCGAGACGTACGTCATCGAAGAGCTCACCGAGGAGAGTTTCGACGGCGTAGACATCGCGCTGTTCTCCGCGGGCGGCAATATTTCAAAGAAGTTCGGCCCACTCGCCGCGGAGAAGGGGTGCTTCGTGGTGGACAACTCAAGCGCGTTCCGCATGGACCCCAACGTGCCTTTAGTGATCCCAGAGGTCAACCCGGAAGCCATGAAAGATTACAAGCTGGGCGGCAAGAAGAAGGGCGGCATCATCGCCAACCCCAACTGCAGTACGATCATCGCCCTGATGGCCGTGACGCCTATCCACAGAGCCGTTGGGGTGAAGCGCATGATCGCGTCAACGTACCAGGCTGCTTCTGGTGCCGGCGCGTTAGCGATGGCCGAACTGGAACAGCAAACGCGTGACGTCCTCAACGGCGACCCCGTGACGATGGAGATTTTCGGGTGGCAATACGCGTTTAACTTGTTCTCTCACAATGCACCGATGACCGAAAACGGGTACAACGAAGAGGAGATGAAGATGGTCAAGGAGACGGCGAAGATCTGGGGCACCGAGGATGTTCAAATCGCGGCTACCTGCATCCGCGTACCGGTGATGAGGGCGCACGCGGAGAGCATCAACCTCGAGTTAGAGAAAGAACTCAGCGAAGAAGACGCGAAGAAAATCCTAGCCGCCGCCCCGGGTGTCTCAATCATCGACGACAGAGAGAACAACAAGTTCCCCACTCCGTTAGATGCCTCGGACATGGACGACGTGTACGTCGGCCGCATCAGGCGCGACATTTCGCAAAAAGGAAACTTCGGCCTCGAGCTCTTCGTGTGTGGGGACCAAATCAAAAAGGGCGCCGCGCTCAACGCGGTGCAGGTTGCGGAACTTCTGCTGTGAACGGAGGTGCAGTAGGTGTCTACAGGTGTTTACGTGCTGCACATGGAAGAGAAGCGGTGAGGAGGTTTTAATATATTGACGTATGTTTGCTTTCGCTGCACTTTTTGTTATCCTTTTTTATTTCACTCCTCGTCAGCCAAATCTCAATACCTAACAACGAAAGCATCGTGGCTTCCTGTGCCAGTGTCGGGCGCGCGTCATTGTCGGCTTGGCCCTGTGTGGGTCTTGCAGTGCGCGGAGCCTTCCGTGCAGGCAAACAGTCTGACGGAACCAACAAAAAGCCGGGGTGATGGCCTCCAAGCTCGGTCTTTCCGATGCGGAAAAGGTGTTTGTTGAAGCGCTGGCGGGCGCGATTGGAGGGTTCGCGGGTGCGGTTTCGTTTTACCCCCTAGACACGATCAAGACGCGGATACAGGCTGAGGTGGATGTTGGTGTTAATAGAAAACGCAAAACGTGGAAGCGGGTGTTCAACGATTTAGTCACGAATGAAGGGTATGGGGCGTTGTTCGCGGGCGTCGGCGCGAAAGGTGCGCACTCCATGACATCGTCGTTTCTGTACTTTCTCGCGTTTAGCTCCTTAAAACGTAAAGTAGAACAGAGGAGCGGGCGGAAAATCGGTATCGCAGAGAACTTAACCATCGCGATGTTAGCGGGGTGTGTTAACGTGCTTGTGACGGAACCTTTAGACACGTTGTCCACGCGAAGACAGATCTGCGGGACGGACGATATTGACGATACGGACGACAACGGCAGGAAGCAAAAAATGTCGTCGGTTACCAAAAAACGTGAAGACAAAAAACCCGAGGGGACTCGCGATGCGTTCCTCTCCAACACGTACGACCAAGTTACACGCGGTTTGTCCCAGTGGGCGTCCTTGTACAGCGGCATCGGCGCCTCGATGTTGCTCACGATAAACCCCGCGATTCAGTACACGTGTTTCGAACAGGCGCGTACGCGGGTGCTTTTGGGTTTGAGGCGACGCGCGGAGAAAAGAGGGAGCACGAAGAAGATAAAATCAGAACTCACGGTGAGCGACGCGTTCGTGCTTGGCGCGGCGTCCAAAGCGATTGCGACGTTTTTGACGTACCCGTTAGTGAGAGCCAAGGTACTCGCGAAAGCGCCGAAGGTTTCGAAAAAAATAAGTAAAGGAGGTAAAGAATTGTCGGCTGATGAATCAAATTATAACGCCAACTCTTTTCGGGGAAAATCGCTCCTGGCGGTGATGCGATTAGTAGTCGCCACGGAAGGCGCTTCCGGTTTGTACAAAGGGTTGCACGCGCAGCTGTTAAAAACAGTGTTAGCGGCGGCGTTTTCCCTAACAGTGAAGGAGAAAAGCTGGAGAACCGCGATGTTGCTGGTGGTGATCGTCAAGGGGATGTGATGGAGGGAGTGCATAGCGAGAAACATGAAAATTTCAGCCTTTCTCAGTTCTTTCATCATGACCGTTTTGTTACCGTGGTTTTTTGCTTGCCTCTCCAAGTCGGCCCTCTTCCATCTCCCTTCACTGGCCAGCGCACCGCGACCCCGTGTTCCCACGCGCGCTCGGCAAAGATGGCGGTCATCATGGGTGTGGGTGAGGGGGTATTCTCCCTCGTGATAATAGGGTGCGTCGGAGGATACGGTCGCGTGGACCCGCGCGATGTGTACCGCCCGTTTCGAATGCAAGCCGTGTGCCGAATCCCGACGACTCTTCGATCCTCGCTGACCTTCCCCTCCCCGCCTCCATCCCCAACCTTCTCCACGCAGACTCGCATTCTTGGGGGCGTGCCACCTGAGCCGGGGGACCGAGCAGGCAGCGTACGTACTTCACTTCGAATGCTTTCCCATAGGTCACCACTCATGGGCGGCGACTCCGTTTTGAATGATTCCAACGCGTCCCACTCGAGTCTGGCGCGTAAGTCTGACCCCGTCCCTACCCCCCTTTCCACAGTCGCATTTCCGTCGGCACCACCATCTCGTACATAGTCTTGCTAGTTATTTTGCTTATCACCCCTCGTGGTGAAACCGAGCTCACGGACGTGGAGGCGGAGATTGGAGGGTACGACGACACGGTGACGTACCGAAGCCTGATTGTGACGTGCATGGTGCTCGGCGCGCTGACTTCGTTCGGCTCAGTCGCGGCGTTCCACTTGTTCCCCCCCGTGTACGCCAAGCCGATCGACCACGCCACCGATGTCATCGCGCACGAAATGAACTCGAAAAGAAGGCCGATGTCCATGGGGATCTTTTAATTGACGAGGAGGGTATAGGTAGGAGTGTATTACAGAAATAGAAGCGCGCGTCGCGAAAAGAAAAGCATTCATCATCGCCATATGTTTCACAACCTCACACCTAGAGGTATCTAGATATCCATCACTTCTCTTCCTCTTCCTCCTTTTTCTCCGGGTTCAGCGCATGTTGGATGCCCGGGTCGTTGGGGTCCACGCCGGGGAGGGAGGACAAGATGGAGTTGACGTAGTTCTGGTCCGCGAGCGGGTCGGCGCCGCCACCCGCGGGTTGGTCTTCGTTCATGGACATCGCTAAAGCGGCTTGAAGCGCGGGGTCGTCTTCCTCTGCACCCCCACCTGCCGCACCTTCGCCGCTCATGGACAACGCGAACGCGCGTTGCAACAAAGCATCCTCATCCATCATCGTCGGGTCACTATCCGCGGCGCCGGCGGCGGGTGTCACAGCGGGCGCAGCGGCGTCTACGTTCGCGTCGCGACCTGCCTCGTCCTCGCCCCCCGCCGCCGCCGCGGCTTCTTGCCGCGCACGTTCTTCCTCCAACGACAACCGCATGGCCATCATCAGCGCCGGGTCGTCCCCACCGTCCATCATCGCATCTCCTCCCTCGAAGCCCGCCATCGCCGCCCTGGACGACGCCGCCGCCGCCGCCGCCGCGAACCCGCTCCCCCCGCCTGCGTCTTCGTCTACAAAGATGGGCGTGCTTAACAGCACGTCGGCTAAATTAGCTCCAGGCGGTACCGTAACCAAGTTGCTGTTGTTGTTTTTGTTCACCGCGGTCATGAAAGCCTCTAGCTTCTCAGCGTTTTCTTCAACATCACCAAAACTCACCACGTCAACCGCGACGTTGCACTTGCGCAGCTTTTTCCCGACGCTCGTTAACTCACTCAGCTCAGCCTCCACGGGCGACCCGATGAACAACACGATGCGCATGCGTTGATGCTTGTTCTGGCGGTGCTTCAGGGCTAAATGCGCGACCTGGAAAGTTGAAAAGGTGGAAGAGGAAGGGAGGGATACATGAATGGAATGTCAGCGCAACGTCATTTCGCGAGATTTGGCGAAAAACCCATCGAATGGAACGTGTCTTTGTGGATCTGGATCTGGGCGTAACGTCGCCCACGAGATTGACGCGATACGTTCGCGGCTTGACGTACCTGCACGCCGGTGGGAAAGTTAACAGTCCCCTCCATGGATATGCCGTGCACTGCGTTTAGAACCACCCCGAGGTCGTCCGTGGGGGTGACCAGCACCCTGGGCACCTTTCCAGCCAAGCTGAGCACCCCTACGCTGTTTTCGGGGTTGGACTGCGTCTTCGCGCCTGCGAGCAGGTTGATGGCGTCCGCTTCCGCCTGCGATCGAGTTGTAAATGTAAGGTAGGGAAGGGAGGGTCAAAACAAGGTCCGCGGGAAGTACGCGTAGCGACCGCGCCGTGATGGGCGACCGCGATGGCAGGGGAAACAGGAAACAACAAAACGTTGTTCGCTTCATCGGGCGAGAAGACGCCTTGAAACAAAAAAGGGGTCCGACGAACGGAGGGTTCCGCACCTGCAGCCGCGTGGGCAAGTAGTCCGAGTTGCGGACATACTCGCTGTTGTCAATGCACAGGATCGTCGCCTCGAGCACCATGGTCGCCTGCGGAGTCTGCCACGTTGTGCTACGAACAGTGAGAGGGTGACCAACGCAGATCTGAGGTTTGAGACGACGCATGAACGGGCGGATTTTGAGTTCAGAAGAAAACGACAGGTGAGTGATTCCAGTTTTGCAAGTTCACACGCTACGCCCCTTCTAGTCACCCCCCATCCCCCCCCTTAACAAATTCTTCCCCGCCACTAAGGACGACCCTACGCGGTACATCAATAGCGATGATATTTCGTTCCCCTCCATCGTGGCTCCGTTCTCCAGAAGCAATTTACACAACCGGACGCATCCCGGATTTTCGGGAGTCGCCTGCGCCGCTAACACTAGCGGCGTTACGCCAACGGCGGTGGGTCCGTAACTCCCCCGCATGTTCGGGTCAGCTTTTGAATTTAAAAGTAAGGTTGCCAGCTGTAAGCCCCCCACCTCCTCGCCGTTACGCACCGCAACGGCCGCCCACAACAACGGCGGACCCCGCACCACGTCATAAGTTCCCTCGGCGTTGACGTCGGCCCCAGAGGCAATCAACTCGCTCGCCAAATCGACGCCTCCCACGGCGCCCGCTTCAACCGCCGCCGCGGCCCACCACAGCGGTGTGGTTTCGTCGCCAGCCACGCCCCGTGTCCCGTTTGTGTTAGGGTTCGCACCTGCTTTTAGCATGGCGCGCGCCAGGTCGATCGCCCCTGGGGCGCCGTTTCTCGCTGCGAGACATGCAAGCCACAACGGCGTCCCCGACACCCCGCCATCGGCGCTTCGCATCTCATCCAGCGCCGCACGCGCGGTCTCAGACCCAGGCTCCAGCGCGGCGACCAGTTTAGCCGCAGACGCGATGTCGTCGCCCTCCGCGGCGCGAAGCGTCGCGAGCCACAGGGAAGTGGCGGGGAGTGAGGTCTCGGCATCGCCAGACGATGACGCTCGTGCGCTGACGTTACGAGCAGCGTGGCGCACCTGCGCGGCACGCGTGGAGACGCGCGGGGTGACTGTTTGGAATCCACACCTCGCGCACGAAACAGATGCACTCATGTCGCCTCGATCGGCGTGCACGCACCCACTGGCTCCGCGACGTCGCGTGCGTGCGCGCGCACCACGACTACGACGTGTCCATGGCGAAGGACAGAAAATGTTTGCTTGGACTGATCCAAAACTGTCCCAAGAATAAAAGAAAAGACGCCGCAGGAGGAAACGGGAAGATGAATAAGCAGTTGATATCTCTGCAGTAGTTTATCTTTATCGAATCCCTGACCTGCGAGTCAAGAAGTATGTATTAGTCAACAGTTCAATTCGACGGGCAGCCTTTCGCTATCGCCCAATTTTCCAACTCGACATGACCACCATCTCTCGCCCGAGTGAACGTATTCCTATTCCACGGGCATCCGTTCGCGCGCGCCCATTGCAGCACCTCGAGGTGCCCAAAGTATGCCGCCGTCGAGCACGTGTCTGTGTCCCACGGGCAGCAATTCGCGTGCGCCCAATGCAGCATCTCGAGGTCCCCTTCCGCCGCCGCCTGCGTGCACGTATACTCGTCCCACGGACACCCGTTCGTGTGAGCCCACTGCAGCACCTCAAGTTGCACGCCCGCCGCCGCCGCCGCGCACGTTGTCGCGCTCCACGGGCAGCCGTTCACGCGTGCCCACTTTAGCACCACGAGATGCCCGCCCTCCGCCGCCGCCGCACACTTGTTCTCGTCCCATTGTGTATCGTTCTCGCGCAACAGCTTCAACTCCTCGAGCTGCCCGCTCTTCGCCGCTGCCTCACAAATTAGTTCTTGACGCGACAGGTGACCTCCCCGTTGCAGGCGCTTCACTGCGCTTAAACATCCGAGCTCCACGGCAAGCTGTTCATCAAGCTCATCAAACGCAAGCCCCATCGCCGCCACCGCGTCGCGCATCGCACGGCTCACCGCTGGGAGCCTTGCGAGATCTGCGGGATCGTCAGAGTACTCAGATCTGTTGATGTGAGTGACGACGAGGTAGTTAGGGAGGCCTGGAATGGCCTCGACCGCGTCAGGTTGTCGCGCAACAGTCGCGACAACACCATCCGCACGATTAGGCAGGCGTTGCGACCATTCAAATGACATGGTGAAGAACATGGTGCGCGTCGTTGTGTCGAGGCATCCGAGAAAAGCGTTACTCGAGTACTTGAAAAGTTGGCCAAAAAACGAAACAAAAGCCCGAGAAAAGAAACGCGAGGTGTCCGGAGGTTGAGGTGAGTGATACTGATTTTTAGGACCTTTAGGACAAAGATGGGATACGCATCAGCTAGAATACGTCCTATAACTAGTTAATTACACACTGATGGGTTGGTACCCCAGCCCGCTTTCTTCGTCGACCTTCTCCAGCGTCTCCCTATGCGCAATTAATAATTCGGTAATTTTCCCGCGAAGATCTTCCAGACCGACGTCCTCCTCCGCGGACACCGCGAGCGCGCCTTCTGAATGTAAAAACTCCCCAGTCACCCGCGCCTCGGTTTCGTCTTGCTCCCCCCACAGCCCCTCCAGGTCAGGACACAGCTCGCCCCCCAGCGAAGGTACCATCGATGATTTCGACATGACGTCCAGCCACGGTCTCTTGTGCGCGAACCGTTTTTTCAAATCTGCTCTGATTGCTAGTTGGTCCTCGACGGTAGTGCCGCAAAGCCCGGACAAATCGAACACGAACACCACACAAGTAGGAAGGTGTTCCAACGTAGCAATCGCAAGTTTTTCGATTTTGTTCCGGTCCTCGTCGGGTCTCCACAGCAACCCGGGCGTGTCAGTCACGATGTGTCTTTTTTCCTGTAAAAAGAAGTGCCCCATTTTTATGCCCCGGGTGGTGAACGGGTAGTTGCACACTTCCGGGGTGCCGGAGGATAGGACTCTTACCAGGGATGACTTGCCCACGTTGGGTGCGCCCACTAGTGCTACAGTAGGGGTCTCCAACTCAGCCACCGGAAGCCGTCTCAAGGTTTTCGCAATCTCTTTCAGCTCATCAATGGGTTTCTTGCCGTTGCGCTTGAAATAACTCTCCATCTCTTCGAACCCGGCTTCTCGAATGGAAATCGCATCTTTGGGTCCTTTCGCTTTCGCAGCCCGGCCGGCGTGCTGCTTGCCGATGGATAACATGGCTTTGCGCGCGACGTCGACTTGGCGCAACGTGCTTTCATATTTGTCATCCTTTAGAGTCAATTCTAACAAAGCGCGTTCAAACGGGTGCAATCTTTCCAGCCTGGGAAATCCTTTCACGTACTCGCCCAACGGTTTGCACAACGCCGTGGTCAACGCATCTAGCTGCTTTGCTGACCGGTTCCTCTCCTTCAACGTCGGGTCTCGTAACCCCTTGGTAGGTGTTACCCTCCCCGCACGCTTCAACCCGCTTGTAATGATGTCGTCCGCGGGGGATACGTTCGGCACGCGCATCAACACGCCGGTGCGAACTTTTTGCTTCACCGCGAATTTTCCCTCATCTTTCGCTACCGCGGCGGCGACCGCGGCGGCGGCGTCGGTTTCGTTGGCGGCGTTGGATTTTGATTTACCGATTTTTGTGGGAGGGGGGGTACCAGCTGCGGCGGAGAACCAGGCGGCTCGACTCACCCGAGACGCGCGTTGTCGTCCAGCGAAGGGTGCCAGAGATGCGCCCGTGAATGCCGCCGCCGAGATCATGGCCCCCGACTCGACACGACCCCCTCCGAAGTAACGCGCGACGGGAACGAGCGGCGCTTTGAGAAGTGAAAACAAAAAGGCTCGCGAAAACGCGGCGTGCATGCACCAGGCGCGCGGAGCGTGCGTTGTGCTGTGTGTCACGCGACAAGAGAATGACGTGGTTATCCGAAACGGGCGCTTTTCGCGCCGGCGGGCGAAACCGACGAAAACGTTTCGACGCCAAATCTCAAAAACGTGCCAGATCTCCACACGCCTCGGGCCTCCCTCGTTTCTCACGATGAGCGAGATGGAGATCGAGCCAACGGGCGGCTCCACGGCGCCGAGCGGGAGTTTCCCCCCGGATTTGTTCGAGCTCGCGAGCGATGTCGCGATGGTGGGCGCACCGCCCAGCGATGCGATCGCGACTCAGATCTTCCAAATGCATCCCCTCCCTTCTGTCTTCGCCGCGCTCGCCGAAGCGGAAGAGGGAAGCAAAGCCGAATCCGATTTATGTTCCTTCCTGGACCGCATGTTTCAAACCGGTCCCGCACAAACATTGTTGCCCAGCGTGCTGCCGTACGCGGAACAAGGCCTGGACTCGTCGTCACCTCGCGTCCGGCAACTCGCGTGCCGGTCGCTGCTCCGATGTGCGCATCAAGTCGCGTGTTTACCGTCACTCGACGAGTTGGACGGATACGTAGGGGGTTTAGTGGAGGCAATCAGCGACGTCGATGCTGGAGTCGCCGCGAGCGCGCACGACGCAATCGTATCAATTGCGGAGGTTGACACCAACACGAGTATCGCGATATTACAAAAGGTCAAAGCAATGTTCGCGGACGGCGAGCGCACTAAATCCGCCGAAACGCGTTTGCGCAGACACGCACTCGCTGCGGCGGTCGCGTCAACGTCACCGACCGCGTTCGACTGTTCCACAACGCTAGGCTTGCCTGAATTATTACTCAACGAGCTGGACTCCAAAAACGACCCGCTCGCATCCATCGCCACGATGGAGCTGTTGTGTGAAATCGTGGAGAAACAACCGACATCGCGCGTATCCCTGGCGCTGTGCGACGCCACGCTTCCCAAGCTCGCCGGAGTCGCCCGATCTGATTCTCAAGGTGCAGCGTCCGGGTTCGCCAAAGCGCGCGCCTTGACCGTGGGTGCTAGACTCTGTGCGTCTATAAGTACCGCGCGCGGCACGTTCCCCTCCACGACCGGCGGTGATTCCTTGCTCGACGCGTTGCGCGGAGCGTTGCAATTAGCGGTGGCGGGCGACGGTGACAAAGAGTCCGGCGAAGTCGCGTGCGTCGCGGTCGGGGCTCTGTGCGAATCAGGTTATGCCACGTCAGCACATGCGATGCTTGAACTCGTCACACTTGTCATGCATCTCGCTCTAGGGGGTACACGCGTACCGACAGGCACCCGCGTCGCGGCGCTTCACGCGGCCGCGACGCTTATGGGCGCGGGCGAGACGAGCGGACGGCGGACGTTGTTGGTATCGCCGAAGGCGCCGCACGAGCCGTGCGGGTCCACCAACGAGACCTCCGCCGCTATTGAAACCGCCATGCGCGAGGCGGCCTACGACGCTTCCGCTGCCCGTGCGATGACGGTCGGTGAATCTATAAAAGAAGTGATCGCAAAAGGAACCGATTCATACCTAGAGCTTCGCGTCGCGGCGTACCGGTTCGTCGCGAGTGCCGGGCGACGGAACTGGTTCGCGTTTGAAACTTTGAGTTGCGAGAAAGTCGTCGCTCTAGTCACGGACGCGAGCTGGGAAAACCTGGCACCCGGGTGTCGCTGGAGGCACGAAGCGGTTTGTGGGCTGCTGGTTGGCGCGAGAGACAACTCAGGTAGTACAGGGGAAGGTGTGCGCGTCAGTGACGGTGCAATGTCGCGGTTAGAGAGCGCAGTCGCGGGGGGGCCCTTCGGGGGCGGCGCTAATGGGTCAGGTGTTGTCCCGCAAGTCGCGGTGGCGCAGCGATGATAGTCATACGTCTTGTGATTGATTCTTATAATTCTTACTATTCCTTAAAACGATTCTACTTCTTACTGCGCCCTCACACGTCGTGTGTTTCTTTCTGGACGTCTGAGTTTTGCTCTATTGGCTTTTCTTTCGCCAAAACAGCGCCACCTTCCCCCTCTTTCCCTTCACCCGCATGTTGTTCGTGCGAGTGCGCGATGGACCTGACGGCTCCATCATAAGCCCCCATCCCAACCTCGTACGGTTCGATGGTATTTTTCCAATTAGGCCACTTGTCCATCTCAGTAACTGTGACTTGGTGTTCCTCTAATCCTCTTCTTTGCACTTCGAGTTGGAACCAGTTTACTAAAACGTCGTCCGGGACCTCGCCTTCGAGTCGAGTGTACGCGTTCAAAAGTCGCTCCCGTCGCCCCGGCATCACCAACTTCGGCACAATCACGTCATTGAAGTATTTAACCGCCATCTCCTCGCGCGCGGGGTCAAACACCGCGCGGTTGCTGTAGGTTAACAGCTGGTGCCAGGACGACGGCGTGACCAAGGGGAGGACGAGATGAGGGCTATACGCCGAGTACACGAAGTCGTCATCCGCGTTCAGCGTGGAGCGGATCGTGACCTTAAAGTTGCCCCCTTCTTGACTCTGTGCTTTCCTCGCAATTGAATGTAACACCGTGAGGCTCTGTTTATACTCCTCGTCATTATACGCGAACATGTGGTTCTTGTCCTCTCCCCAGACCAGTAGGGTCATGATGACTAAATGCGTACACGCAGGACAGTGCTTTTTTTTGTACTCCACAATCGCCGCGTTGATCACGGGGTAATCTTCAACCATGAACCGCACTTTGTCTGACAGTCTTAAAGGTATCACGATTGTTCGGTCGTCGCCGTGCAGGTTTGCTGCAGGTACGCCTTGTTGTTCCAACGCCTTCTTGTGCCCCACCACACAGCTCACGAAACTCCGCTGCTCTTCGCTCTCGCCCATCAGATAGTTGTACAAAATGGATCCTTCGTACCCTTGTTTGTCTTGAAGGATCAACCTCCTCGCCCCGATCCAACCCACTCCCTGTCGTTCCACCGCGTTCCCTAGCCGGTAAGCGTCGTTACTTGTCACGACGGGTAAGTTAACAAGCTCACTGGCGCACCGCGCGTAGTGACTCACCGCGTGTGTCGACTCCCCAAGTGTGGGCATGGTGTGAAGAAGATTCGCCGCGACTGGAGTTTCGGGAAGATCGTCCACGAAGCCTCCTAAGCACGCAGAGGTGGATGGTTCCTCCCCGAGTCGCATCGCTGCCTCCCCTGACGCACCCATATCTCCAGCAAACGCCGCCGCACAGACCAACCCAGCCACTACGCTTCCCAGCAATGTGCGGAACACAACCTTACCCACGCCTCGCCTCCAACCCGAGTTCGTTTCCCCAGCCGCATCCGAGTCCAGCAAAAGCCGCGTCTCCGCGGAGGTGGACGCCACCATCCCCAACCCGCGTGGACCACTCCACCCCCTCGCGCCCTGCTCGCGCCTCCGGAAAGTCGCGCCACACCTGCGCGACCTTTCAGACCCGGGGTCAACTGCTAAGCGCCCCTATGTATGGTGGAACCACGCAACACCCTCACGTAAAAACGGGGTGTTTCGTGTTGAACTGAAAATCGCAAAGGGAAGCTGAGAGTCGGGTTCGACGCCCGTTTCACACTCCTCCCTCGTCCCATGCAAGAGTCAAAGCTCGACGTTTCGTCGAACGTTGTTGGGTGGAATTTGAGTGAGTGTTTTAGACCGTCTTTGTTGAGTTCTATCGGCCGAAATCTGCTGATTTCCGATTTTTGCCTGACTCCGGGAAGCACTTCTGCGTGCTGCCTGATCACCGCGTTCGTGGCGCTGCAGGATATTAATTCCACAGAGGTGGGCGCCACTGAGGTGTACTCGGGGACGCACGTGTGGGAGGCGCACGCCGCGCTCAACGCGCGGACTAGGGACGAGGGGATGCGGGAAATCGCGTTGACGGCAGCTGGGTTTTCGGCGCCGCAACCCGTGTCGCTCAACGCCAGGGATTGTTTGGTGATGGACTCGCGGTACAATCACCGCGGCGGAGCGAATACCGACGAACAGAAGAGAAGGGCGAAGATGGTAGAGGCAGGCGCGGCGATACTGGAGGTGGGCCAAGTGTTACACTACGATAAGTTTTACGACAAAGACATTCTCTTCTCCTTCTTACTCCGCGCTGCTGTGCTTTTCGCACGTCCTCCTCTCTGGCCGCACGCGTCGTCGTCCTACGACCCCCAGTCTTTCACGTTCTGCTGGTCCTTCTCCCGCTGCTTCCTGAACCTGACGTCGGACGCCGACTCAGGCTTGACCGGCTTCGTCTGCATTTCCCTAAGCTTTTGCGCCGCCTGCCTACTCTTCACGTCCCGATTTTTGTGCGCGTCATCGCGCTTTGACGCGGCTTCTGCAAGCTTCTTCCGCATCTCTTCCTTGGTAACGTCCCCCTCCCGATCGTCGTCCTGCCCGGAAGAGCAGGAAGCACACACGGCGGCGTCGCGCGGGCGTACGTACGACACGAGAATCGCGTCCTTCTCGACGCCAGGAACCCCCGCCGTGGCGCCGCCGCTGACGGCGACGTGCTCGACGCCGTTCGACTCGGATTCTTTGAGCTCGCGGTTCTCCATTTCATCCATCGGTTTCACGGGCACGGCCGGAACCCCCGCCGAGCCCGCCGCGGCGGGCGCGGTATCCTCGTCGTTCGCCGCGGGTACGTTATTCTCCTCCTTGATATCGCCCCCCTCCCCACCGACGTCCTGCCCGGAACCAAAAGACGCGGCATTCGACTCGCCCTCGGTGGACACATGGTCCTCCGAGGGCGGAGTCTCCGTGGCGGCCTCGATACGCTTCTGGTGCTCAATCTTGTCTTTGCGATGCCTCTGCACATGGCTGTGTATTTGTTCGAGCTTCAAGTACTTAACGTTCATGAAACGCAAGATGAGCGAGGGGAGAAATTCTTTCTTGAGGCTCGGCTTCTTCCTCGCGTCGCTCAGCTTCTTCATCACGCACTCGAACCGCTTTTGCAAAACGGTGTTTTCCCAATTCACATGGCCATTTATTTGGAACGCGCCCTCCAGTTCCGCCAGCAGTGGTTTCTGTGACGCCCCGGCTGCTGACCTGGCTGCGGCGTGAAGTTCCCATGCGGTGACGCCGGAGGCGACAAGAGAGACAAATACGCGGTATTCCGCCTGATCCTTTTCAACCTTAATTTCTCTCCTTCTACGAGCTTTTTTGCCTTCGGATTGCGGTTCTTTTCACCGACATTTTGCCTTTTGGGCCCGTCTCCTCCACTCTGGCCGCTAGTGACTCGGCGGCGAACTGTTCCTTATTATTTCGGTGCTGCAACAACAGACACGTCCATCGGCACCGCTTCGTCCGCGTCGTTGCTCGGCGCGAACGACGCAAGCGCGTCGGCGACGATCCACCGCCGGAAGTACTCCATGTCCTTCTGTGTGAACGACAAAGGACACCCGCTGCCGATGCAGTCCCCGTATTTCAGCATGAACACGCCGCAGTCGCACCCGTTCTCCTGCTGCAGGATCTCCTTGGGGTGCTCGGCAACCCACCCGCTAGTGTCGACGGTTTCCTTTTTCTTGTTCTCGCACTCGTCCCCGACCCACCGCTTCAAGCACACCAGCAGGGAGTGGTCCTCGCCGTGCAGCGAATCGTACAGGCGCACGCGCTGGTTCTTGAGCTCGATCGTGGCCAACACCCAGTGGATGCCCTCGGGGGACTGGTGCACGGGGATGATGATGGTGTCGCATGCTAACATGTCGTACCCCAGCTTGCTTAAAGTGGTCCACCGGCGCACCGCGTCGTAGTCGTACGACCGGTCGCCCTCGCCGCACAGATTCTTGACGAAGCGCGTGTTCATGAAGTGCGTGCGCGCCTGTGGCGTAGTCCCTTCCGGGGCCTCGCTGGGCCGCCGCCGCACCTCCCTCGCGGCCATCGAGCACACCGTGAAGTTGACCATCTCGTCGTTCAGCCACTCGCCCGGCGTCATCGTCGCGACGTCTTTGCGCGTGAGCGATAAGTCGCCCTGCAACGCGAACGTGCCCGACGCGAGCACCTCGTGCGACTGGCCGTGTGCGAGAGCGGCGTCTACAGAAGCTTCTTGCTCGGGGGTCAGAGGAGCAGTCAGCGCGGCTTCCCACGCGTCAGTATTATCCCCCTCCTCCTCGGACGCAGCGCTCAGCTTCATGCCAGTAGATCCTTCCTTCATATCGAGCTGGAGCGAAGAAGTCGTCTCGCCGTCGTCCACATAGCTCACCCCCCCGCTGACCTTGCGAGGGGACAAGACCGGTTCGCCACCCACATCGTCGCCTTTCTGTTCGCTTGAGATCGCGAGCGCTATGCACATCTTCTCCAGCTCTACGCGCAACTTCTCGTTCTCCATCTCGAGGCGCACCGCGTATTCGTTTTTCGCCTGAAACTTCGACTCGGTGTCCTTTTTGACCAGGTTGTTCAAATGCGCAAACGCGGAGGACAAATTATTGAACTGGCTTCGCTCTAGGTTTATCTGGTTGTTCTGCCGAGCAGCTTGTTCGTTCAGCTCGCGTCCCGCGTCGGTCGACTCCTTCGCGCGCTCGTTGGCTTCGTCCAAGTCGTTCTGGCATTCCTGCAACGTCGCTCGAAACGAATGTACCATAGTCCCCACATCGCCGGGCATTTTGTCGATTGTCTCGCCGGAAGCGCACCGGGTCGCGAGTTTCTGCGACGTGCCGCGAAGTTCAGAACTAACCTTAAGGCCTTCGCGCACGCACGAATCGTCCGCGTGTGCGCGGTTGTAAATCGTCGCGACCGGACCGGCGTTTCTGCGCGGTTGGGCTGACGTGCGTGGAGCGGCGCGAGAAGACGCGCCTCCAGCGTCGCTGGAGCCACCGGACGCGACGACGGTCGAGGGCGCGCGGTTGTTCGCCACACCCTCCCCCTTCTGCTCGGGCTTGATCTCCGCCAGCGGCACCTGCTTCGGCGCGGCGCTCCCGCCTCCGAACCTCACAGGCTGCGAGAGAGGGCTCGCGGGCTGCATCGGCGGCGGCGCCGGCTTCTGCAGGGCGCATGGAGCGGGAGCGGTCACCCTTTCGGAACCAGGCCCTCCGGCGAACGTTTTTTTGGTCGCCGCGGCGGAAGTGGAACGCGCCGTGAGTTTCGTGCCGCCCAAGTCTCCGCCGGTTGATTCGTCGCCGATTGAGTCTCCACCGGACGGGACCTTGTTCGCATAGGTGGAGTCTTTCCACTTCTTGCCGGCGCGCCGGGGCGACGGGATTTTCTTGGAAGTCGTCGCGAGGCGGTCGGCGCTCGTGCGCGCGGTTGCTCCAGTAGAAGCGGGTTTAGCATCGCCGGCGCCACCGGACGACACCTTGTCCGCGTACGTGGGGATTGCTCTTGGCATGTCCCGTCGCTGTCGGTACATCTGCCAATCTTGAATTGCTCCGCCACCATGGACTTCAACTTCTGGTTTAGCAACACTCGATGTCGAAATCCTGCTTGTCCTCGTCCTCCTCGTACGTCTTCATCCACTGATGTGATGTGATGGCTTCGCCGAGCCCTTCCATTTCCCCTTGTCGGCCTGACAGACTTTGAGTCGTCCATCGAGCCGTCACCTCGTCAGCCACCGTTGCTTTTCTTCTGATGACATCTCGTGCCCTGTACCGTACGGCGCGTGTCGTGCAGTGACGACGCCCCGTCGCGAGACCCGACCGCCTTCCACGAGATCTCTTTCCGCCCCGTTTCTGATCTCGACCAACCACGCCAAGTCTCGGCCCGTCCGAGAGAGAGGTCTTGTTTCTCAGTCACCACGACGGTCGCGACGGCACACGACCACCAACGGTCCGTCAACCCATGGCTCGGTTCGTGACAGCAGCACGGCGCCGGGGCGCGACTTGATATGACTGCAGAAGACTGAATCTGGGACGTCGTGTAGGTCATTTAATCGCCGCTGCGTCCGTCGGTCACGCGTGCCGCTAGCTCGCTCGGCTCGTTTCTCGTCTCGTTTCTTTCACCGCGCGTTGTTGCTTTCAAAAACAGTACTGGAAGGCTTCGAATTAATGTCTTTCAAACGCTCCAGCCAATTTCAAAGTATCGGTCAAGAAAAAGCACCCTCGAAACTCACACGAAGCGTCGAAATCGTAGTACCGTTGGTTTCCAAATCGGTCAAATTCGTTTTCATTTGTTTGTGACTGATCGCCGTACGTTTCTTCGTTTGTGTCCGAAAGCGGAAACGAGTCGAAAAAAAAGCGTCACCAAATCGGTCAAGCTTCGCCGGATCTCCAGCACCATCGACACAACTTTAGCGCGCAACGCACTAACGACAACTTTAGAACTCAAGCAACATGCGGTACGTTCTGCACGCAGATGTGCGCGCGTCGACCGCGCGTCGCGCATGGCGCGCGCGCGGCCCGCTCGCCAACGATCCGCGGAGAGAATTTTCCGTTCCTTCCCGCTTCGACAATTATTCAAAAGCCGAAAACATCCGTTGACGGCCGTCTTCGGTGTCGTCGTGTCTCCCGTGACACGCGCGCTGACTACGACCACCCCCCTCTCTCCTTCGCTTCTCCTCTATCCTTCTCTTCCCTTCCTTAACCACGCGAAGCGAGATTGTGCACATCCAAGGCGGACAATGTGGCAACCAAATTGGTGCCAAATTCTGGGAGGTGCGTTGACTTTTCCTTTATTTCCGACTGAACCGCCATACGGGAATCGATCATTTCTTCCCCAGGGCTTGTTTTTCCCGTCCCCGTCCCGGCGTCCTCTGACCCCCTCCTCCCCTTCCGACGACAGGTTATCTGCGATGAGCACGGTATCGACCCCACCGGTACCTACTGCGGTGACTCCGACCTCCAGTTGGAGCGCATCAACGTGTACTACAACGAAGCGTCCGGAGGTACGTCGATCGTGTTGAATTGATTCGTGCCAATTATCCCGTTGGTGAATGCAGCATTTGCCCGAATTTTCCAAAATCACTTATCTCTGACCGTGTTTCCATCCCCCCCCCCCCCGACCCCAGGCCGCTACGTCCCCCGCGCCGTGTTGATGGATCTCGAGCCCGGTACCATGGATTCCGTGC
>MDSY01028844.1_pt1 | contig 21380 bp, 27 predicted proteins | sample 811131 | NCBI WGS metagenome assembly MDSY01 (sample SAMN05326643, study PRJNA326480) | marine metagenome | isolation source: seawater | place: Atlantic Ocean: South West | collected 2010 | reverse complement strand
GAAATTATGATTTGTGACATTGCTTCATTTGAAATAGCAATGTTATATATGAAAGCATTTCACCCACTAGAAGAAACGATTCTTTATTGGGATGAACCAACTATATCCCTTGATTATGATACACATCCTTTGCATGATATTATAAAACATAACTGGGAAACAAATTTAATTCCTAATATTGTATTATCGTCTGCAACACTACCGATGACTAAAGATATACCTAATACTATAACCAGTTTTAATTGTAAATTTGAAAATACACAACATACAACGATTTCAACAAGTGATTATTTTAAAACAATATGTATTTTATCAAAAGATGGTAAAAAGGCAGTGCCGCATAAATTATTTGAAAATTATAATGATATTTTAAATTGTGTCGAACATTTAAATAATCATAAAACTTTGCTTAGATATTTAGATTTGGAAGAATGTTCAAAATTCATTATTTATGTAAATGAGCATATTATTATGCATACTAATAAAAAGCAATTGTATTTATGTAATTATTTTCAAGATTTAAGCGAAATCAATATTTTAAATGTAAAACAATATTATTTACTATTGCTTAAAAATATATCTAATAAAAATTGGAACATTGTATACCAACACTTTATGAATGATAAACCAATACCGTGCGATGCATATATTGCTACTACATCTGCATTTACATTAACTCATGGTCCTACTATATATATATATCAAATGAAATTGATAAATTAGCAAAATTTTGCGTACAAACATCTAAAATACCTAAGAGCGTACTCGAAACAATATCATCTAATATTGAATATAATCAAAATATACTCGATATTATAAAAAAAAAAGAAAAAGACTTGGAAGATGGGATACAAAAAGATGCTGAAAATGAAAAAAAAATTGCAGATAATCGAATATCGGTAGATATGAAAGCTTTACAACATGAAATATCTCAATTACAAAAACAATTGAAAAATATAATGCTAAATGATGCCTATATACCAAACAGAGCTTCCCATTTTGAAAAATGGGCTCCTTCAGACTTTGTATTTACTAAATCAAAGGTATTTACGTCATGTATGGATGAAGAAATAGTGGAAAAAATCATGTTACTGGAAAACGTAGAACCAATTTGGAAACTATTGCTTCTTATGGGCATTGGTGCTCTTAAATTAAAAAATGATCCAATGTATAATGAAATTATGAAAGAATTGGCTCAAAAACAGCAATTGTACTTGATTATTGCATCCAGTGATTACATATATGGTACTAATTATCAATTCTGTCATAGTTATATTGGAAAAGATTTAGGAAATATGTCCCAAGAAAAACTGATTCAAGCTTTGGGACGCGTTGGAAGACAAAATATTCAACATAATTATACCATTCGTTTTAGAAACGATGAAGTTTTACATAAATTATTTCTTCCAGATACAGAATTTCCGGAAGTTAAAAATATGAATAAATTGTTTGTTTAATATGTTTTATTCGTTAATAGGTACTGCAACAATTATATCATCATAATTAAAATCATCATTAAATCCATATTCTATTATTTCTGCTTCTACTATTTGATTATTTCCTACATTTTCATTTTCACTATAAAAACAAACAATAACACATATTCCTGATATAAAACAAAAAATGATTCCATTTATAGTGACAATTATTAACCAATATTTATGAAACATTAAATTTAACAATAAATAACCTACTATAAATGACACATAATATAAACTACGATCATTAGTTTCTCTTCTTTGTGTTCTTCGTCTTCTTATAATAGAACGATGCATTGGCATTAATATATATATATAATTATTTTGGAGAAAAAGATACGCCGCATCCACAAGATGTTGCTATCTTTTTATCTGGTGTAAAAATAAATTTACTATCATATATACCTTTTTTCACATCTTCAAATTGGTAATCTATGGTTGTACCAATCAAATATATTTCACACATCGGATCTATGATAACATTTACGTCACTGTTTGTTATTACATTTGGTGGAATTTTTTTTTTTAATAAATTTTCACCTCTCGAGGTATTTATTAGAGACAATCTATAATTAAAACCGTTACACCCACCACCTTCAGCATAAAACATGAAATAACTATTTGATTGAATAGAATTAAGTTTATTCCAAGCACTTTCTGTAATATTGATTATGGATGATTTATTTGATTTTAGAAATGTACGATACATATATTATATATATATGTATTATTTTCATTATATAGGTTTCCAATAAGAATTCCAAGGATAAATCAATTCATAATCATCGTAATTTTTATATTTTAATACACGTACACTTGAATGTGCGGGAAAACCATCATTCCAACTATTACCTAACAATGTTATATTTACATATGCCGGTCGCCATATTGGATTAGATACTATTGTACGCTTATTTTCAAAATCTGGATTTTCATCAAAAATATAAAAAGAAACTACAAGTTTACCGGCTTTATGTTCTTTAAATTGTTCTATAAAATATTCCCTAAAGTCCATCCAAGGACGTTTAACATAATCAAACATTATTTTGTCATAAATCTTTTTGTAATATAAATCTATATCTGTAAAATCATATATATATTTTACAATATCATATGGCAAATCATTCATATATAAAATATAACTAATCATATTTAGATATTAATACGCGCATCCATGATATTGTTGTATGCACCGGGTTTAGAAAGCGAGTCATGTACAATAATATAAATATCAATAATAATAATAATCCTAATGGTCTGTAAATAATAAATGATATAATGATAAATAAACCTAACAATATAAAAAAACTTTGTAATTGAGTATTTAATATTTCAAATTTTTTTTTCATTTTCATACCTTTTTCGTAATCTTTACAATTAAATTGATAAAATACATCTCCATCCTTACCAGCAGGTTCAAAATAATAATCATGAAAGGTTACGTTTTTAAATATTTTATTTGTTATATATTGCGGTAATATATATAATATAGGTAGTTTTGAAAAACATTTGAAACTATAATAGGGGTCAAAATTTAATTTACGATTATAATCCCATTGTCCAATATTATATAATTGATTAATATTTACTATTAAATCACGATTATTTGTTGCTAAAAGATAATTGCCTCCGCGAGCTAATCGTAGTCCAACTTCTATTATTTTGTCTCCGCGATATTGAGCATTCACTACACCATTATAGGATTTAAAATAACGATTCACCCAATCACTTATTTTACTGGGTGGCTTGGTATTTGGGTCTATATATTTATAATCATCTGTAAATCCATTTTGTTTATCAGAATATTTATAAGTTACCTGATGAACCATGTTTCCTTTATAAAATACGAAATCCGTCATTCCCTCTGTATTTGGTATAAATTCAGACCACATCATGTCTTTTAAATGTTTGAATTTTTTTAATTCATCTGGCTTTTTTATTTTATGGCAGTGTTTAGAAGTGGCCGTTTTATGACCATGTTTTGGTTTAATAAATATTGGAAATTCTATTTTATCAATGTTTATATCTTGTAAATCACCGCATTGCATGTTCTGTGATTTAGCAACCCATAATTTATCATAAACAAAACGATGGTCTTTATTTAATTTATAAGCTTTTAAATCATATACTGGAAGTTTAGATGTAAATGTATATTGAAAATTATCATATTTTTGATCATTTAACCTAAAAAATGAAAGCCAAGGCTTTTCAAAATGAATTAGTGCGTATTTAAATAACTTTTCCATAATGGTATATTTTTCATATAATTCTATTTCATCTGTTTTAGGCTCTTTTTCATAAATAGGCGGCATATATATATACATTAAATTTTTTTTCGTAAGTTATTATATAATGGATCTTTTAAATGAGGTTAAAGCATTTTTCAATCAAAACGGTGGTAAAAGAAGACGTAGAAGAACTAGACGTAGTAAGATGACTAAACGTACTAAAAGAAGTATGCCTAAAACACGCCGTCGTCGCGGTAGCCGTCGTCGTTAAATATTAATATTAAATATATAAATAGTATTTTGCTATTTATATATGTTAGAATTGCATAATTTATCTAATGTTCAAAATTACGTGTTTTTACTTCCTATTTGTTGGGGTATTTATGAATTTAGAAAATTCAGATATGAAATTAATGGAATTCATAAAAAAATAGATGATATTAGTAATAATCATTTAGAAGAATATCCTTTTTTTGATAATTTAAAAACTTTAGTAGATAAAGTAAATAAAATTGTGAACCTGAGCTAATTATTTTCTTTGCTTATATTATAAATGAAGACTAGAAGAAATCGAAGAAATCGAAGAAATCGAAGAAATCGAAGAAATACTAAAAAGTTTACAGGGGGCATGCGGAGCATGTGGAATCGTCGTAAACCCAATAAGGAAGAACAACCAAATGAACAAAACCCCGAAAAATTTAATCCGGATAAACCGTCGTGGAACCTGATGGAGGGGGAGGATAACCAATCGTCCGACTCCTCCAATGAGTCTAACCTCAATGCGGCGGACCTGGATAATAATCCCGGTAAAAAACCCACAAACACATCGATGTTGAGTAAGATATATAACAGTACTGGCAAGAGCACGTTTTGGAAACGAAATAAAACCCGGCCTGGTGAGGTGACCGGTGATATAGAGCGGACTGGTAAGAATGGTAACGAAAATACCAGCGAAAACGATGCAGAAGAGCCTCAGGGGTCTGACCTCAATGCGAATTCAAATGTGACTGAAACCGGAAACAAATCCAAACAATCGTGGAAGGAGTGGCGGCAAGCGAAGCGAGAGCAGCTTGGGTGGGGGTCTAACCAACGTAAAAATGGTGACCAGAAAAACGAGGCAGAAGAGCCTAACGAATGGAGCCAAGAAGAATGGGGAGATTCTGAGATGCAAGCACGAAGAAATAAGAATCCACCAAAAATAAATAACAACGACTGGGATGCCTCCGCCGCCAACCCTGACGAAGGAAACGGCCAGCAAAATCTGCTCCCAGAAGATAACTCATCATCGACGGAGGGAATTGACAGTAATTGCCGGGACATGGCGAAGAGAGCACTTGACGTATATGCAACCACTGATCCAAACAAAATTAACGATATAGATAATATATTAGAGCGCAACAGCGCCGAAACTTCTTTAGGCGGTGGTGGTAAGCGAAAAAAATCTAAATCAAAACGCACTAGAAGGCGCAGTCGTAAAACAAAACGCAATAAAAGAAAGTTAAAAAAACGTAAGTCACGTAAAAAATAATCAATTTTTATATAATTTTTTCTTTAGGAATTATATAATGAAATTAAAAGTGAAAAGAAAATATAGACATAGTAAATTTAAAAAACATTTTAAAAAAACATATAAAAAAAAGAATCGCACTCATCGTGTTAAAAAACATAAAAAAAACCAAACTAAAAATAATAGAAGAAGAAGTAAAAAATATTTAGGGGGGGCTACGCAGCAGACACCAGGTGATGATAAGGGGACTAAATTATTGCTAGAATCTTTAATGAAGGAAATTAAAAAAATAAGTATAGTAAATTGGAAAAGTAAAAAAAGTGATGAAAAAACAAATTGTAAAAAATTAAACGACCTTGTAGATGAAATGCACAAATTAGAATCGTCTAGTTTATTCGACATCGGCAATATTAATAATAATATCATTGATAAATATGTGAAAGTATATAATATGCAGAATAGTATGTTCGGAAGAAAAGAAGCGAAGCTTGGTAAAATAAAATCTGTCACGTCAGATAATAAAGTCACAATTGAATGGAATGATAAGCCCGGTAAACCAGAAGAAATGAAACTTAAAATAAGAACAAACGATAGTAAGGCATTCACCAAAGGAAAGGAATTTATGTTTGTGGACATTAATGGTGAATATAAATTACCGGTACTGGTACCGGGGTCGTAATATATTATAATTTCTAATCACGAAATTATAATATTCACTTGAAATGCAGCATATTATATGTTATATGTTATATTATGCTTAGTTGGAGTATGCAAGACCACCCATACCACTCATGATGCGGAGTACGTTGTAGTTAACAGCGTATACACGGACCTTAGCGGTGTTGGTTGATTCAACAGTTGCGTTCGAGAGAACGAGCTGGAGGGTAGCGTTGTCAATACGACTCATGTTGCATGTACCACTTGGTTGATGTTCTTCAGGGCGAAGAGCAAAGGAGTAAAGGTTGATACCCGAATCTGGGGTACGGGTGTGGTGCTGCCATGGTTGAACAACATCGAAGTACGATCCTTCACGCTCACTGAATCGGTCTTGGCCGTTAAGCTGTAACTTAGCGGTAACAACTGGGTTTTCTCCCCAGCAGTGCATGTTGAGCGAAGTTTCCGCAAGTACGAAAGTACCAGCATCCGATACACTGGAACCCCATGGGTCGCCGTGGTTAGGGTTAGCACCGTAGTGGCGGTCGTCGCCGCTATCAGGAGTTTGAGCAGTGAACCAGTTTGTTTCGCTACTGTGGCTAGCACTGGTAACATCAACCGCACCAGGAGCCTGGAAAAGATCGTTGTTAATGAAAGCAGTCGCATTTTCAGCAACCGCTTGAGGACCACCGAACGCCATGATGGAGTTAGGAAGAGCATCAATAGCATCAGTGTAGTTGAATGGCTGAGCACCAAGAGCCTTGTAAAGAGTTTCACCCGATTCGAGCGAAGCACAGTAGTCAACGTTAGCATCAGGCTGTACAACCCAGATGAGCTCCTTGACAGGGTGGTTGAAGTTGAGCTTGATCTTGTTCGACGACGAACCAACGGATTCATCACCAGTGAATTGAAGCTGCTCAATGAGGTATTCATGAGGGTTTTGGGCCATACGACGGCGCTCATCGGTATCAAGGTAGATGTAGTCTACGTAAAGTGAAGCCGCTACAAGAGATTGAGCGTAAGCGTTGGAAACCTTTTCGCTTCCCGAACCACCACCGAGCTTGGATACAGCCCAGAGGCACTCGTCAAGCGCGCGAAGGTCGAGGTTAATCTTGACTTCGTGGTATTGAAGAGCAATAAGAGGAAGAGCAAGACCAGGGTTGCGGTTGAACCAGAATTGAAGAGGTACGTAAAGAGTGGTTTCAGGAAGAGCGTTGCGAGGAGCACATACCTGGCGAGGAGCATCCGAGTCACAAGGACCATCAACATCAGCGAATGCAGGGTCAGTTACAAATGTAAGCTGAGTGGTGTTACCGAGCATACTGGCAAGACCAGCTTCTTGGTCTCCAGGCATGGTGAGCTGATCCCAGATGTGCATCCAGTCACCATATTGACGGTCAATGCGCTGACCTCCGATTTCAACTTCTACTTGCTGAATAAGCTGATGTCCAGGGTAGTCTAACCATCTAGCGAAAACATCACCCGAAGTGTTAAGATCTTGTCCAATTTCAGGAAGAGTTACCTGTAAGTATGTGCGGTAAGCAAGGTCACCATTGCGACTGATGGTGCATGTTACACGACGGCCGAAATCTGCCTGTCCGTTGAATGTTTGTTCAATTGATTCCATTGCGAAATTTGTGTGACGACGGTAAGTAACTTTCCAGAAAGTAATTTGTGGATTACCAGTAAGATAAACATCTTGAGCGCCATAAGCTACGAGTTGCATAAGTCCACCTCCCATATTATAATATGCCTAAAGAAAAAAAATTTTTGAATTTTAATTTATTAAATTATCAATATTAAAATTTGATTCCAGAAATTTTTTTAAATAAGAATCCATCAATATTTCTTTAGACTTATTATGAGGCTTAGTAAATATATACGAGTCCTTATTTTTACGTATTGTCCATCCATCTTCTAATGAATTAAATATAAAGGCCATCTTTTGTACCAATATACTGTCTAATTTTATTTTTTTATTATTATTTATAGAAATATCCATAATTATAAAAAAGAAAACAAATAGTAAAATTTAACTATTAAACAAATATTAATTATTAATTATAATGACAAAGAGTCAAAATAAGAAACGACGGGATATTACTGTTGATTCTATTCATAACGAAAAAGTTGCACAATTTGAAAAAAATGAAAATGTAATAATACCTAAATTAGAATCTGAATTAATTGTATTAAAAAAAAAAAATAGAAGAATCTTCTAACATTGACGAAAGACTTACAATTATAGACAAAATAAAAGCCCACAATAAAAAAATATCTAAATTAAAGAAACAAAAAAAAGAATATTTCTTAAATAACTCAAAATATTTATTTGAATATTTCGAAAATAAACAAGAAATTAACAAAAATAATAATAAAAAAACATTGTCAAATTTTTTTAACACCCAAGAAGAAGATAAAGATGTTAAAAAAACAAATAATGTTATTGATAAATACTTCAAAAATATTAATTCTAAACACTTTGATATGAATAATTATATTACTGATGTAGACATATGTAAAGAATGTAATAAAGGTGAATTAATACCTGTCAATCATGAAGGTATTTTGGTATGTAATCATTGTAGTAAAAATTATAAATTTTTAGTAGACAATGAAAAACCATCTTATAAAGAACCCCCTAAAGAAGTGTGTTTCTATGCATATAAAAGAATTAATCATTTTAGAGAAATATTAGCTCAGTTTCAAGCGAAAGAAACTACTGATATCCCTGACGATATTATAGAACATATGAAACAACAAATTAAAAAAGAGCGCATTGATATTTCTCAAATGACTAATAAAAAAACAAAAGACATTTTAAAAAAATTAGGATATAACAAATATTATGAACATATACCCTTTATAAAAGATAAATTAGGTATTAAACCCCCAGTGATGACACCAAGTTTAGAAGAAACCTTATGTAACTTATTTATGGATGTTCAAGCCCCTTATGCAAAATACTGCCCTAGAGAAAGAGTTAATTTTTTAAATTATTATTATACAGTGTATAAATTGTGCGAACTTTTAGACCAGAAAGAATTTTTACCTTATTTTCCAATGTTAAAAGACCGCGAAAAAAAAATAGAACAAGATGAAATCTGGAAAAAAATATGCAATGACTTGGGATGGGAATTTATACAAACCGTATAATGAATAGAATATATAAATAATTTATTATCTTAATAGTGTTAATAAATTATTTTAAATATTTAAAGTCCACCTGGGAAACCTACTAAATTTGCTCCAATACCAAATCCTGCACCAGTTCTTGCAGATACAGCTAAACTTGGTACGTATGTATCTAAAATACTGAAAGTTGCCGCAGCCGTCAATGCAATTAAACCAATTTCGTCTAATTTAAGAGATACTTTTGGAATAGCAAATGCAGCAATTGCTACCATTAAACCTTCCACGAGATATTTGATAATACGCTTTACAATTTCCTGAACGTCTAAATTCATCATTATAATAATTGTAAAGAAAAAAATTTACCATATAAAGAATTTTTAATAATATTGTATATAATGGCTAAACAAGTAGCTAGTGTTGATTTGTTAGATGAAGATAAACCAATTGCTGAACAAAAATTTATTTGTTTATCGTTTTTATCACCTGAAAATATATTAAAACAAAAAGAAATGTATTTATTTGAAAAATTTGTTCAAAATTATGATTTTACTAAATCTATGTCTAAATTTAAACAATTTGTAAATTTTATAAGTTTTAAATATGAATTAAATACGGAAGAACTAATGAAAGATATGGAAGAATTTACCGAAGATGAAAAAGAAAAACTATGTTTTGATGCGAGCGATGATTATAAAAACTTTTTAGATCAACACGAAGACACATTTACTCAAAAATTTTTAAAAGAAAATAACTTTCAAACCTCAGTTCGAGGTATTAAAGCTCGAGGGGTTTTTCCTACGTTAGAAGAAGCCGAATTGCGTTGTAAAATGTTAAGACAGGCTGATCCAAACCATGATGTATACGTTGGACCAGTTGGAGTATGGATGCCATTTCATCCAGATGCATATAAAACTGGTCGCGTAGAACATTTAGAAAAAGAACTAAATGAACTTATGCACGAAAAAAATAAAAATGAAGCCAAGGCAAAGATTAAATTTGATGAACGAGTAAAAGAAAGTAAAATGGCAGCAATTGAAGAAAATATGCAAAAAGCGAAAGAATCAAAATCAACCATTACTCAAACGATTAATGATAAAGGAGAACTTATTAATATTAAAAATATGAATACACAAGAAGATAAGGTATTAGGAGCAAATGCGTCCGCCGAAGAAATTCGTAAAGAATTGTTCGAAGGAGAAAACATTGTACTTGATAAAAATAGCGACCATGGACTAGCCGCACTTATGGAAAAGCATAATAATGCACAAACGGAATGATTTATTCAGGAATAAAAGTTGGTTTAATATCTTTTGGATTACCTAATAAAACCGTACCCCAATGTCTTTTAAATTTACTTCGCGGATCGTCGAATCTAGGTCGATTATCTAAAGCATAATATTCAGCTGCTTTTTTATTAAATTCAGTGAATTTGCGTCTTTTATATGGCGTTAACTTACTGTAAGCGTATTGCATTCTATATACGCGTCTCTTATATGGTGACATTTTATCATAGTCTGACCGCTTTATCGGTGTAAAAGTTTTTAAGTATGAGAAATCGGGTATTGGAAAACTCATTATATAAATATACTTATATAATTATTTAAAATAATTGAATTATTTTAAATATTTATTTACAATATAAATACTATGGCGGAAAACATATCAAATACTGGTTTGCAGACAACTCCTGCAGGATGGGTAGTACTTACCGATATTTATGGAAATAATTATTATTTAAATATTTCTACAGATGTAATAAGTGAAACGCACCCATCTAAAGAAAATACATTAAACAAGAAAGCGTCCATTATTTTACCTACACTAAATATATTAAATGTAACAGGAGGGTCGAGTGATATTTTAAATTATTTAAATATGAAAAAAAAAATAGATGATGAGAAAAAAAACGAAACGTCTAAAATATCCAATATTACAACAAATGATAATGCGCAAACTAATACGACTTCAGAAACAAAACCATCTAACACAAAATCTAATAAAAAAAAAAGATGTGATTTTTGTAATAAAAAAAGCTTAATCTTATTTAATTGTAAATGTGGTATTCATACATGTATGAAACATAAATTCCCTGAAACACACTCTTGTACATATGATTTTAAATCAGAAAATGTTTTAGGAGAAAAATGTGATTTTTCTAAATTAAATAAAATAACTTAATCAATATATGAACAAGTTAGTTAGATATTCATTGTATAGTTTATTTATTGTAGTTGTATGGAATATAATTCGTTTTTTTTTGGAAACGATATATGTTAATAAATTGACAGAATCGTATATTAATTTTGTCACTAAATATTATTTGAACTTGGTTATATTTGTATTTTGTTTTTTATTATTATTTATAATTGAACCAATTGTTACTAAATTTGTAAAAAAAAAATTTTCTAATATAGAAATAAATTCTACATAATATTATCTTTATTATACATATATGATAAAGATAATTGTAACAGCATTTACAAATACTAAAAGTAATTTTTTAATTAATATAATACATGGATTGATTTATAATGATGAACCCATATACACGGATATAGAAAAATGGATAGCACATAAATTAATTATCAAAACACACGATACAAATATTGAAAAATTAAATATTACTTATGGAAATAGTTATAATTTATATTTTATTGGTTGTGAAAATGTTCGTCCTTATTTAAAAAAATATTATTCCATGGAAAATGTAATTATATTTAAAACCCCTTCTCTTATTATTAGTGAAACAAATGATTTACAAAATATTGTAGAATATGTTTATAATACATTGCAACCATTTCTTCCGAGTGAATTATTTAATATAGATAAGACTACCATGTTAAATAAAGCTATACAGCGTATATTAAATATGACTGCTGCATACCATATGATTGAAAATAAATATTCAAATGAAACAAATACATTTTATAATATTCATGGTGGCAAGCAAATAAATCAACATAATATTTTATTTTTTATATATGAAAACACAGCTATGTTTGAATATATAAATAATATACTATTTTCTATATTTTTTAAAGAATTTCATGTAGATATAACACCAAGCAATTTATCATCATCATGCATTTGTTTTATATATAAAAAAGATATAGATTCTTGGAAAAACATGAATGAAAAAAATAAAATAACATTTATTTCGTTAGAAAATAAAAATACAAGCGATTCATCTGAAATAATTTTATATAAATCATCATCTGATATTGCACATATATTATCAGTACAAATAAGAAAAATAAATAATTCATATAAACCTCTGCTAGCTTATAGCAAATTTAAAAATACAATATTAAAAGAAAAATTTAACTTATTAGTTATTTCAATGTATGAAAGTGGTGGACAAGAAATGATTCACTATTTTGAAAAAAATGGATATAATTGCAAATCAATATCTTTTGAAAAAATAATATTACATTATCCAACTTCTATACATAATAGCGATATACCTATTGTATATTGTTATAGAAATATAAAAAATGCCTATTTAAGTACTATAAAAAAAGGGCGCTATCAAAATGCTATTTCAAATATATGTAATAATAAAAAACAAATTTCATCTAGTAAAATATTGTTACAAGCCATGATTAAACAATTTCAAAACATGACCTTTTTTGATAATATACATTTCATTAAAACAGATGACTTAAATGACGACCGTTATAATAAACTTTGTACATTTTTAAAAAAAGATTTATTACCCTTTCCTGATCTACATTGGAATAAAACAAATATAAGTTCAAATAATATATTTTCAAACTTTTTAAATGAAATTAAAAATATAGAACTGTATCCCAACGTTATACCAAACATAAAGATTAATACCGATGAAAATATAGTGATAAATAATATAGAAAACGACCTTACACCTAAAGCTATACATAGCTCTGTAAAAAAATTAAAAAAATATAATACAGAAACACCTCCCCCTGTTTATAATCCTAAACTTATGTTATTTACGTCATTAAAAGAACAAACCCGTAAACCAAGAAATAAAAAACATAATCATGTTATTAATAATAAAACAACTTTACCACATCACAAAAAAAAACTATATGTACATCGTAAGAATTTTTTCTTACCATTTTGATTTTTTTACATTTATTTTTACACTATTTTTCTTTCTAACTGAATCTGGGTCATATGCTTCATCTTCGTCATCTGATTGTATTTCTTTCGATATTTCCCAAAACTCTTTAGAACCCAATTTAAAATTAGGATGATGGTCGCCTTTGTACCAAAATATTTGGTCTTTTAATTTATTAGATTTTACATTATTGTCTATTACTAAACATTCGAAATTTTCAGTACATTGATCCATAACTTGGCAAAAAGATTCAAATGTAGGAAACATACCCGCATAATTTTCATATATTCTTTTACGATTTGCAATATAAGGTTCCCTTAAAATAAATACATAATCAATATTTGTTCTTAAATTTGGAGGTATACCTAAAGGATACTGCATTGTAATGACTAACATAATTTTCCAATGACGCCCATTCATAAATAATAATCGCATCATTTTATCTTTTGTCCAAGAATTATCAAATAAACAATCATCCAAAATAACAAATGCTCTAGGATCTATTGATGACCTCTTATACGATTGGATTTCTTTAGTTACTTGCTTTAATACTGCTTTTTGACGTTTTAAAATATTTTCTATAATTGCCGTATTATATTCTTCATGAATAAATAATTTAGGAACATGTTGAGCATAAAATCCATTACCCGCCTCAGTTCCTGATATTACGGTTCCTATTGGTATATCTTGGTGATAATACAATAGATCTCTTACTAAATAACTTTTACCAGTGTCACGCCTACCAATTAAAACTATAACGGGTCCTTTATTTTCATCTGGTCTAAATGAAATCTTCCTCATATCAAACCTTTTTAAATCTAATGTCATATACCCAAATTAGAAAATAATGTAATTATATTTACGTATTTTTAGTTTAAATAGAAATATAAAGACGTATTATTATGAACTTGTACGAAAATTGTAATTCAAATGATCAACTATTTAAAAGTTTTGAAGAAATTAGTGAATCTTCTATTTATGAATGTCAACATTTTATACCTATTTATAATTCTATTTTTTCATCATTAGATAAAAATAAAGATAGACATTTAGAAGGATATTATAATATTCAAGATGTATTGAACCAACAAACATATAACACATATACATGTAAATTAAAAGATAAACATAAAAATATAATTCAGCGTGATGTATTTTTAAAATATAGTCCAATTATTGATCCAATTAAATATTTATTAGGTAAATATGATAATGAAGATAATATAACACTACCTAATATAAATAATGAATGTTCTGAAGATAAAATAAACCGTATTCATAATAGTGCTTATGTCGACGGTTTTTTTTCTTACTTAACATCTTGTTTAAATGAAAATAATAAATTTATTCATGGAATACAATTTTATGGTTCATTTTTAGCAAAAAAACAAAACTTCAAAATTGATATATGTGATGAATTGGATTATTTATTAGATTCAAAGCATTTTACTAATCATATAAATGATACATTTACATTGGAAAATGTAGATATTAATGATTTAGTACCAAATACAAAAAAGAAAAAAATACAAATCGATAATAATGATATTCCTTTAGAATTGTCTAATATAGATGAAATGAATAAATTAAATGAGTTATTTAATACATCAAATAGTGAAACAGAAGCCGATACAAATATAAATGCTGAAGAAATTACAATTACTTTGGATACTATATCAAATGAAAAAAATAGCTCTCAACATTCTAAATCTAATTCAACCAATAGTTCGTGTTCGTCGAGGTCATCCAATACTTTAGATGATTCAGAAGACGATTTAGAAGATGAATTAGACGACGAATTAGAAGATAATTCTGATGATGATTTAGATGAAAATATGAGTGATGATGAAAATAGTTTAGAATCCGACGAAGAAGTAAATGCAATTATTCAAGAAATGCCTGTAAATATTATATGTCTTGAAAAATGTGATAACACTTTAGATTATTTATTAGTAAATGATGAATTAACAATTGAAGGATTAGAATCTTGTTTATTTCAGGTAATTATGATTTTACTAACATATCAAAAATTATTTTCATTTACACACAATGATTTACATACAAATAATATTATGTACATTAATACAGACAAACCTTATATTTATTATTGCTATCAAAAGAAATACTATCGCATACCAACATTTGGAAAAATATTTAAAATTATTGATTTTGGTAGAGCTATTTATAAATATAACAATGTTACTTATTGTAGTGATAGTTTTAATAAAGACGGTGATGCTGCTACACAATATAATATTCCTCCCTTTTTTAATGAAAATAAACCAAGAGTTGAACCAAATTATAGTTTTGATTTAACACGATTAGCATCTGCAATGTTTGACTTTATTGTAGACGATAATTTTGAACAATTAGAATCACTGAAAGTCATAGCAGTATATGAAGCTATTATTGATTGGTGTACCGATGATAAAGGACGGAATATATTATATAAACAAAATGGTGATGAACGATATCCTGATTTTAAATTATATAAAATGATAACTCGAACCGTTCATAATCATACACCAGAAAATCAATTGAAACGACCATGCTTTGCAAAATATAGTATTGCAAAAAAAAAAGTAACAAAAAAACAAATATTAAATATTGATAGCTTAATGGAACAATATTTAACTACTTCACCATAATAAATTGATTTTGTTTCATTTCATTTAATAAGTCTTTATATATAATTTCTAAAATGTCTTTATGGGGTTCTTCTCTTATTTTTTCTTTTTTGATTAATTTATTTTTTATAGGAGGAAGACCTAATACTTTATGTAATATATGCATATTTTCAAATAAATCTTCATATTTAATACAATAAATTTTATAATTTTTATTTTTCTTATGTACATAATTATTATAAAATTCATTAATTCTATACAAATCTTTTTCTTCTTCTATTACTTTATCAAACTGTATCATATGCGGTAACTCAATATGTTTTAAATGATTTGGATTTCTAAAAATAGAATATATGCTTTTAATTGGATTTTTATAAATGAAAATAACTTTATACTGATTTATTTTGTTATCTGGTATTTTTATTCCATTAAAATGTTCGCGATAAACATTACCACCACAAACGGTTCCAGTATATTCTAATTTATCTGGAGGATTTCTTGAATGAATATGGAAAGATTGTCCATATTGTTTTAAATAATTACATAACATGGTAGAGCCACAACCCCCATAACTACATACATAAAATATATTATTTGACATATATTATATATAATAAATTATATATAATATTATTAACGTATTCGTTTTACCATTCATGTTTTACATCATTGAAATTATTGTAATTATGAGATCCATGTATATATTTAATATTTTTAATACACAGAATTTGATTTTTTTGTAACCAATTTTTTATACATACTGCCTGTATATTACTATCACCCCATCGATATTCAACTATACCATTTTGATTAATTACTTCGTTTAAAAAAGTTTGAATATCCTTATTTTCCCAAAATGATGTTTTAGTTATAAAAAAATTATTGTAAAAGTTTTCCATAGGTTTTAAATCTTTTTTAAAATAATTTAAACAAAATGGAACAAACGTCTTTTTAGTAAGTTCATGTGGATCTTTTTTTCGTCTTATATAACCATAACTATAATTATGCGTTTTCATAAATTGAAAAATGTCATAATCTATAGGTTGGTCTATAATACCGTCATCGTCTAATCTCATAATATATTCATATTCTTTAACATAATTATATATTTCTTTTGACCAAAAACGACACATTTTTTTATATCCGTTACCTTGTAATTTTTTCCATAAATTAGAAATATTTAGAAATATTATTTTTGGATAACTTTTACTTTGTATATATTCTTGATGTTTTTTATTAATATTTCCTTCATGTACAATAATTACATCATAATTAAATTTTTTTATAAAATTTTCATATAATTTATTGTTTCGTTTTATTAATTCATTATATCTATTCATATTATTATATCCCTTTACTAAACCTATTACGGCACATTTCATATTATATATATATATATATAATATGAATTATACTAAACGTATTGAAAACATAAAGGGGGATATAAAATTGCAAAGATATCAAAAAATTCCTTATAATATAATACAAACTTTTAAAACTAGGGATGTTCCTATTACCATGTGGGATAATGTATATAAATGGCATTTGTTAAATCCGGAATACAATTATTTATTTTTTGACGATAATGATATTTATAAATACATAAATGATTGTAACTTTAATAAATTAAATATATCTAAAAATGATTTTAAAAAAGCTTTATTAAAAGTTAAACCTGGTGCTGGAAAAGCTGATTTATTTAGATTATTAATTGTTTATAATATCGGAGGATGTTATTTTGATATTGATACAACACCATTATTTTCATTAAAAAAATTTGTAAATTCAAATGATGAAGTTGTTTCAGGTATAGGATATCGTGGTGATTTTCATCAATGGGGTCTAATTTATATAAAAGAACATCCTTTTATTAAAAAAGCTTTGGAAATAGCAGTTCAAAATGTTATAAATGAAACATTTATAGACAATATAAAAATGTTGCCCTATCTATGTGGTCCACCGGTATTAGATATAGCAATTAAATCTGTTTTAAATTATAAAAAAGATTATAAATTTTTACCTGGAATATTTAAAATAAACAGTATATCTTTTACACTATTAAAAGGAGATTTTTTTAACAATAATGTAAAATTTAAATATTCAAATTATAAGAATGATTTAAAAATAATGAATCATACTTATTGGCAATCTGAAAAAATATTTAATGATTAAAAAGTGGGTTCTCCCACAAATACATCTGTTTTCAATGCCTTAGGTTTCAATTGTTCTTTTGCATATATACCTACCAAACTTGCTGCAAATACAACCACCGTGTTCTTAATTATTTCCTTACCATTTATTTTTTGTTTTTTTAACTTTTCTTCTACTAATTTGAAAATTAAAAATAAAACACTAATAATTCCTGCAATTAAAAACATTTCTTCCATTTAATTTATATTAATACTAAACCAACATAAATTAAACGAGTTACGTTAATACTTCTATATCTAATGATGGTTTTGATAAATTCATTTTTTTATCCGATAAATCTTCACTAATTAAATCATCTAAATTCAAAGAATCACCTATTTTAATTTTATCACCATCATCTTCATCATCATATAATGTAGGAGGTTTTATAGGTGGATCATTTATTAAATCTTTTGTTTCTTTTGTTCCATCTACACTAACTGCTTCGGTAGTCGGATTGAAAGAAATTTTATTTGGTATATCTATTGTTTCTGAGTCATCCAGTGTTGTTGCTTCTTTTAATGTATCCTTTTTCTCTATAGTTATTCCTGTATTTACATTATCTTTATTTATAATTATAGAAGGTTTGTCATTCATTTTAAGGTCTTCTTTTTTTAAATCTTCAGTCTTTTTAAGCTCTTCTTCTTTTTTTACTAATTCTTCTTTTTTTCTATCTAATTCTTCTTGTTCCTCTTTACGTTTCTCATCTTCTTGTGTTTGTTTTTCTGCTTTTTCTTTTTCTTCATCCGTTTCTAAATTATTAACCTTTACAATTTCTTCTTGCTCTGATACATTTAATTCTTCCGTTTCATCAATATAAGCTCTTAAAATATTGTCAATGGGTATATTGTCTCTAACTGTATTCATTATACTTTCTTTTACTATTAATTCAAACTCTCTATTTCTTTTTTGCATTTCTAATGGTGGAATATTTCTTTCAAATAAATAAATATTAATATATAACTTTCTAGCAATGCTTATATATACTTTGTGAATAAAAATATCCAATTTTGGTATTTCTAAATCTATCTTTTTTTGTTGACTACTCACACGCACGCATGTTAATGCTTTTAATTGAATGATATGGACACATGTTAATAAATCTTCTATATAATTACAATTACTTTTTTCAATTATACGACTTCGTTCTGTCTCTATTATTGTTTCATTCCATTCAGGTATTTTCGATAATAAATTTTGAAAAGTCATTAAATATTTTTCCATTTCATCGTCATCTTTACATATTTTCCAAGCTTCGCTAAATATTGACTTAAATCCATCAATTATATGATATGTCAGGATGTTTACTAATCTTATACACCATTCGTTTTTGCTCTCATTTAAACTTGCAATCGAATAATCATCCATTTACATAAACGGAATATTTTCTAAATCCAAATTATAACTTAAAAAATGTAAAATAATATACATCAATAAAACTTCGTTTCTAATTTCTAACCTAAATTTATTAAATAAAAAAATAAATTTGCATTTATCTAACGATAAATCGATTGAGTTTGATAAATAATTTATTAAATCTAACGCACTATAACCTTTTTTATATAATAATTCAGCTCTATTAAATAATTGTAAATGTGTCATTTCTTTTGTAGTTGAAAACGTTTTTTTTATATAATTCATTCTTGTTTTATATAATGATTCAAAAGGGAAAGTTTGTTGTAAATTATATTGATACAAATTTACTAATTTATTATTTAATATAGGATTTTCCACATATATTTCACAAAATCTAGATAATATAGGCTTCAATAAACCATTTTTATTATTTACAATAATAAAGAAACGTGTACTTTCGCTGAATAATTCTATACATCTTCTAAGTGCTGATTGAGCGTCTATAGTCAAATTATTTGCATTAGTCAGTACAATAGATTTAAATTGAGTTCCATTTTTTGTATCTATTTTAGACTTTGCGAAAAATTTTAAATCTTCTCTAATAAACTTTATACCTTTAAATCTAGAACAGTTTACATACATTACATAAGAAGGCGTAATATTATTGTTGTATATCTTATTTAGAAAATCTATTAAAATTGTTTTTTTTCCTGAGCCATAATCGCCATGAAATAATATATGAGGAATATCTTCTTTTTTGTGAAAATAATCTAATTTTTTATATATTTTTGAATGAAAATTTTTCATAAATTAAATGTATTCTTATATTTATATGTATTATACTTTAAAAACTAAAACAATTAAATTTAAAACGCAAAATATTTCTATAGATAATATTAAACGCGCATTGATATCTTGTTATTCTAATATTTCATTTTCTACAATACCTTACTTATTGTATAATTATAATTCTATACAAACATTAAAGATTATGAATAGTGGAAATTGCATAGCCATGTCTATGTTTTTAAAAAAATACTTAAATGATAACTATAAAATAAAAAGCTATTTAATACCAGCATCTATACCTAAATTGTATCAAGATTCACGTTTTTTAGATTTATCACACGTTGCTTTAGTTATTCCAATCAATGAAAATGAAGCATATATATGTGATGTAGCTTTTTATTTTTTATCTCCTATAAAAATTAAATTACAACATAATCATGTAAATGAATCCATTGAAAATGTCGGCGTTTATGATAATACGGTAAATACTGTGAATAGTAAAATGGAATATAATAAAGATGCTATTACTTTAAATGATTATCAAAAAATAAAAGAAAATACTTATACATGCGTATGTCATTATACGGATGATCATTCAGACATCTGGAAATATTATTTAACTGAAATAACCAATCCAGACCAATCTATTGGTACTACATTTATACAATGCAAAACTAATCCATTTATATGTACTACTAAAATTAGAAATGGAAAATGTGTTATGGATATGTATTTAAAATATATATCAGATAGTGAAATATTATTACAACACAACTATAAAAATTTATATATTGGAAGTATGTTAAATGTACCGGATTACTTAATGCAATTTATGAATCGAAAATTATATAAATATTTAAAAACAGATATTCAAAGCATATTTCGCAGACCAATTAATAAAAAACTGGTATTAACTTAAGCAACACTATTTAAGGGCTGAGTATAAGGATTATTCTTAAATGCTGATAATAAATCTGCATCAGTCATTTGATCGCTACGATTTTCATATTGTTGTGGCATTTTACTTGTTTGACCTATAAATTGTGCATCTGGCGAAACATTTATAGCATGGTCCATAGTATTTGCACGATTATTAGGTACTTCCTTTGCAGTACAATTTACGTTTTCATAAGGGTTAAACAAACTCATACCTCCCATATTTGGATGATTTTCATGTGTCTTATTATTATTATTTCTTTGCTTATAAGCAGCATCATATGTTTTAAGTCCTACATTTGTAACACCGCCGACATTTCCCATGCTTTCATAATTCAAAGAAGACCTTTGATTATTTACTGAAAATTCTCCTTCTGG
>MDSY01035039.1_pt1 | contig 21385 bp, 17 predicted proteins | sample 811131 | NCBI WGS metagenome assembly MDSY01 (sample SAMN05326643, study PRJNA326480) | marine metagenome | isolation source: seawater | place: Atlantic Ocean: South West | collected 2010 | reverse complement strand
GTGGACACGCCAGCAAATGTATCTTCTTGTGATAGCTATAGCTTACCAGCGCTCACCAATGGGAACTATTTTACAGCTTCCAATGGGAGTGGAACTTCTCTAAACACAGGGGATGTGATCTCAGCTTCCACTACCTTATTTGTATATGTCGAATCGGGAACAACACCTAATTGCTTCAATGAACATTCTTTTGATATTGTAATTAACGCATCGCCTGCGGTAGATTCACCAGCAGACATCTCTGAATGTGATAGCTATACACTGCCAGCACTTACAAATGGAAATTATTTCACGGGGGCTGATGGCGGTGGAACGCCTCTAAATGCAGGAGATGTGATCTCAGCTTCCACTACCTTATTCGTGTACGCCGAAACAGTAACTACACCCATTTGTAGTGATGAACGTTCATTTGATATTACTATTAATACAACACCTATAGTAGACACACCAGCAGACGTTTCTATATGTGATAATTATACGTTACCAGCACTTACCAATGGGAACTATTTCACAGGGGCTAACGGCAGTGGAACCCCACTCAATGCAGGAGATGAAATCACAGCTTCCATTACCCTATTTGTGTATGCCGAATCCGCGACAACCCCTAACTGTAGCAGTGAACATTCTTTTGATATTGCAATCAATACAACGCCTACAGTAGATATACCAGCAGACATTTCTGAATGTGATAGTTATACGTTACCTGCGCTTACCAATGGGAACTATTTCACAGCCTCCAATGGCGCTGGAACAGCACTTAATGGTGGAGATGTCATTTCTACTTCCACTACCCTATTTGTGTATGCAGAATCCGCGACAACCCCTAACTGTAGCAGTGAACATTCTTTTGATCTTTCAATTATTGTGACTTCTAACGCTACATTCACACAACTGTCACCTATTTGCGAAGGCGATTCATTAACACTCCCTACGACTTCCATTGAAGGCTTTACAGGAACTTGGTCGCCTGTTTTTGACAATACAATTTCCAATACTTACAACTTTACACCTGATGCGAATCAGTGTGCGATTGGCACTACAATGACCATTACGGTGAACCCTGTTTTTATTGCAACGTTTACTCCAGTTGACACCATTTGTGTTGGTGATGTTTTATTGGATTTACCTACCAATTCAAATAATGGTTTTAGTGGTACTTGGTCGCCTGCCATAAACAATACCGTGACTACAGAATATACTTTTACTCCTACACCCATTACTGGGAGTTGTTTTGAAGAAACCAAAATGACCATTACAGTTTTAACACAAACAACACCACTTTTTACGCAAGTTGACCCCATTTGTATTGGAAGTCCTTTAACAACTTTGCCTACAGAATCAAATAATGGCTATACAGGTTCGTGGAGTCCGGCTGTCAATAACTTCGCAACAACTACTTATACATTCACACCAAACACTGGGCAATGTGCGGATACCACCACCATGACCATAGTGGTAAATCCAATCAGTATTTTAACGATTACTGCTACAAATATTTCGGAAGATTTTGAGGCAAATCAAATTATTTCAGTATCTGCAACAGGGGGGAGTGGAACGTATGAATACCAATTAGATAGTGGGTCTTGGCAAAGCAGTCCAATGTTTGAATATGTCATCGGATGTCAAGAACACACCGTGTCTGTACGTGATGCACTTGGGTGTAGTACACTACCTGTAGCAAGGATCATGATTATGGAATTTCCAAAATTCTTCACCCCAAATGGCGATGGCTATAACGATACTTGGAACATCAAATGTTTGAGAGATGACCCTTCGGCATTGATCTCAATTTTTGACCGTTTTGGAAAATTAGTGTTTCAATTTAGACCCGGCCGAAATGCATGGAACGGCATATTTAACGACTCCATGTTACCAGCAACCGATTATTGGTTTGTAGTCAACTACACAAACAGTAATGGCGTACAAACGCAGTACAGTTCTCATTTTTCTCTAAGACATTAGAAAACAATAACTTTTTAGCTAAATAACAGACAATCACATTCTTTTGTGAGACTAAAATAATTGCTTTTTAAAATATTTTTCTGTACTTAATTACATATTTCGTAAATAAATCGTCAATTTATGAGGATAATTTAATTATATTCACTACCTTTTGCAGTAACCGAACTTTTAAGTAATATATTGATGTTTTATCGTAATAATGCAGCACTTGTAGCGTTGTTTATTTTTACCGTTATAAGCTTTCAAAATTTATCTCATGCACAGTTAAATACCGTAACTGCTGGCAGCGCCACAGACTTAGGGGGTAATTGTTTTGAAATAACTCCGGACCAAAACTACCTTTCTGGTGGGGTATGGTATGACAACCCTATAGATTTTGCAAATGACTTTACAATTTACTACCAAAATAATTTTGGAACTAAAGACACGAATGGTGCAGACGGAATGGCACTGGTTTTTAAAACAGATGCCACAGCTGAAATTGGAATTGTTGGGGGTGGAATTGGGTATGAAGGGATTTTAAATTCCTTAATTATAGAATTTGACACCTATAAAAATAGTAATCGAGGGGATCCAAATGAGGATCACATCGGAATTATGTCAAACGGAGTCTCTATTCATTCTGCAAACTCAAGTCTTGCAGGACCTGTTCAAGCAAGTTCAACAAGTGTAAACATTGAAGATGGTATTGACCATAATATTAAAATCGTTTGGGTCGCAAACACCAAAACTTTGGAGGTGTATTTTGATTGTGACCTAAGACTTTCTGTAACTAAAGATGTTAAAATTGATATTTTTGGGGGTGACGATTCTGTATTTTTTGGTTTTGTGGGCTCTACTGGAGGAAAATCCAATTTACATCAAGTTTGTTTTAACAGTGTCTCATTTGTTGAAAACTTAAACTTGAATGACACGACCATTTGTTACGGGGAAACAGTGTCTTTAGATGCTACAATCCCGAGTGGCATTGCCTATTCTTGGAATCCTACAACTGGTGTTAATGATCCTAATAGTGCGAATCCAACAGTCGCACCTAATGAAACAACTACTTACACCGTTTCAATTACCGATGTTTGTGGGGATATTACAACAGAGGATGTTTTAATTTCCGTCAACCCCATTACTACAACTACGTTTAGTCCAATAAATCCTATTTGTAAAGGTGACATTTTATTAGAGTTACCATCCGTATCAAATAATGGAATTAGTGGCAGTTGGGCTCCAGAATTAAATAATATGGAAACAACCGAATACACTTTTACCCCTACCCCAATAACAGGGGTTTGTTTTGAGGAGAGTAAAATGACTATTACCGTTTTATCAAAGGTAAATCCGGTATTTACTCAGGTTGATCCCATCTGTAATGGAAACACAATAATGCCTTTACCCACGACTTCCAATTGTGGAGTTACAGGTGCATGGACTCCTTCTTTAAACAATTTAGAAACCACCCTTTATACATTCACTCCAGACCCAGGGCAATGTGCTGAATCAACAACAATGACCCTTATAATAAATACAATTAACCCATTAACAATTAGCGTTACCAACCTATCAGAACAATTTGAGACCAATCAAATTATATCAGTAACAGCAACAGGGGGGAGTGGTATTTATGAATATCAATTGGATGGTGGTATTTAGAGCGAATCAAGGTTTCAGTTTGAAGACGGCTGCAATGAGCACATTCTTGCCATTAGAGATGTTGTTGATATGTGTAGCTCGCAGCCAGAAACAACAATTTCGCTTATGACATACCCGAAGTTTTTCACTCCTAATGGAGATGGATTCAACGACACTTGGAATATTAAATGTTTAAGTGACGACCCCTCAGCAATGATCTATTTGTACGATCGTTATGGAAAACTCCTGTTTCAATTTAAACCAAGTGAAAATGCATGGAATGGTACGTTCAACGGAAGATTATTAGCTGGTAATGATTATTGGTTTGTAGCTGATTATCTAAACAGTAATATGCAGGAAACACAGTACAAATCACATTTTTCTCTAAGGCATTAAAAAAGAAATTCAGAGTAATGTTTTATTAAAAATGAGTTTCTAAAAATACGCTTTTAACTGCACAGTCCCTGTGTGAATAGTGCGACTGGTTTCACTCTTTCTTCCAAAATAATTTAAGTTCAAATCTAAAAACTTCGTCAGTTTTTTTTGTGCGATCAATGACCAAGTAAAATTAGTTCCAGGCTGTAAACCTTCCATCATTTGGTAAGCAACTGGGGTATTGGCACTCCCTAAAAAATCATTTGAAAAATAATTAAACTCACCCGTAATTGCCGCCTTCTGATTTTGCGTAAGCGTAAAAGACATACCATATTTTTGTTGGATAAGCTGTTCCAAATCTCCTATAGAATTGTTCTTATTTTGATACTGATAATACATATCAAACCGCTTATTGTTATCTAGTAAATAGGATAATTTTGGATTTAGAAGCGTTTCATTGAGCTGATAGTTTTTGGAGGAGAAATTCTCACTTGCACTCCAATTTTTATCTAAATTCGTTTGAAGGCTGAGCAACCATTGCTCTTTAATTTTATGTAAAAAATTCAATTGATGACTGAAAGTCTCTTGTTCTAAATATCCAAATGAAAGCACATTACGCGCCTTGGATTCCGAATAACTATACGAAATCGTATAGTGCTGCTTGCCACGGTTGTAAAACAACTGGTTTCGGAAATTCGATTGCAAGGCCAATTGATCTTCAGCAGTTGAATGAAACGGATTCAAGCGAATGGATGTACTATTATTTTTATCTTTTCGATCAATTAAGAAGGTCGTTTGATTATAAAAATGAGACCAAAACCGTTTAGTCGCTTGTGGCGAATTGGCCCATTGAATTGGGTTTAAGGTCAGTGATTGACTCAACTTATTTTGATGCGTTCGAATGTAAACCTGATTAGGCAGCAACACACGAATATAGGTCGCTTGATCTTGAAACTGAGCTGTCTCAAATTCTTCTAATTCCTGAATACCATTCTCATTATAATCAAACCAAACAAAACTCCCTTGACCAGGTTCTACTTCAACGTAAGTGAAATCCTGTTGCGGCAAACGCCCTGCATTGGTCTCAAAAAGAGTGTTCCAAAAGATGCCGTTATTGAATATCTTTTGACTGTACTGTAAGCGTGAGTTGATTGATTTTTGGAGCGGAGTGGATGCATTTGTAGATTTAAAAACGCGGTAATTTGCATAAAGACTCAAGTTTGTATTTTGAGTTTGAACCCATTTAGAATCCAAGTAATAGGTGTCTGATGTATTCACTTTTGCAAGGCGATTGTTTTGTAAACTGTCGTTGATTCTATGCACATAGCCTAGTTTCGCAAATACCTTTGTTGAATCACCAACCCCCGTAAATACCTCATAGGCTTGAAACTTCTGGCTGACGGGGTCTAACTGATCTAACTCAACACTCTTTTTTTCATTGTGTTCTGTTGAGAACTTAACTCCTGACCAGCCTTTCGTATAACTGTATTTCAATCGGTTTTCAGACCTGTAAAAAACAGAGTTTGAGTTTAGCCCATCCGTTTCTAAGAAGCTAGAATTTGAGTAAACTTGAAAATGCTCTAAGTTAAGTTTTGTAAAAAACACATGACGACTCCCTTCATAATTGCCCTTAAAATTCAAATGTTGAAATTCATAGCTTAAGTTACCTTTATCTGGATGCGAAAACTGGGCTCCTGCTATAGCAAAGACTTGATCCCCGAGGTTTGATATTCTCTGATTTCCAGAAAGTGTTTCGACATTCCAATCCCGATTAAATTCAGGCTTATAAAGTCTCTGAATCGTTCTGAAATCATTTTGAATATAATCAATGTCGGAGTTTACATCAAATGCCCAGCCTTTTGCTGTTTTAAGAAACTGATGGTTTATTGATAGTTGACCCGCAATCCCTGTATCATTTTCATCATCGAGTGTTGAATATAAATTTAAATCGTTATTACTAGCGGCAAATTCAAACTCAACAGTCGTTTTTTCAGTTGGCTTAAAAACTCCATTGATAACTGCAACTTGTAATTTAACAGGCGCAACAAGTTGTACAATCGGTTCAAAATCTCCTTGTTTGACGCCTGAAATAGGCGCTATATATTCATAGATATTTGAAATCGCATTGGAACTCATGATCCTATAATTGCCTTGTTGTGATCCTACGGCTGTAAAATTGACAAGGTATAATTCATCGTCAGGATTATTTGAAAACTCAAAAACTTCTACACCATTATCTATGTTTTTTTTGTATAAAATTCGGTTTTCGTTATATACTTCAGAAGTCGCTGAAGGCGCTGTCATTAATGATAAATCATCTCCTGCACTAGACAAAATTGCAACTTGTTCCGAACTTAGAGATTGTTGAAGAGGTTGATTTTTTAAGTCGTTTTCATTGTAAACGGACACTCCTAATGTCCATTTATCATTTTTATAACGACTGCCAGAATAGCCGATAAAACGAGAATAATTCCGTTCACTGAATTGATAATCGACGGTGATTCTCATTTCTGAAGTAATAGGATACGTCGCATTAAAAATTAGTTCACCAGCATTATAATCGATAATATAATCTTCTGTAGCCCCTCGTTTTAAAGGGATTCCATTCACAAATACCGTTTCACTTCCAGAAACAACTAAAACATACAATTCATTATTTGGACCTTTTAGTTTATAAGGACCTTGATTGCCTTCTTGCCCAACAAATTGACTTGACGAAAATTGACCCCGAACCAAGGCTCCCGAAGCAAAAGCCGTAAACTCAGAATCGTCATTCTTAAAATTAGTAGTCAAAGAAAGTCCTTGCACCCGTTTAGAAAATTTAGAAAAATAGGATTGTGAATCTTCTAAATCAATGTCTCCAGCTCTAATTCCCCATCGCTCACTAAAAACCTCAATAAAAACTTGATCAAATTCATCCAACTGTTGAGAATAACCACTCTCCTGCAACGGAATGTTTGAGTCTTGAATGGACGCCCGCAAAGTCACTTTATCATTTAACTTCCCACTAATTTGCAGATCTAATTCACTATTTAAAACCGAATTCTGATTGTTCCCAATGGTCACACCTCTAGAAATACTTCCTGAGGATGCCAAGCCATCAAATGGAACCACCACCCGTTTTGAGATTGGTTGAGATAGTTTGTATAAGTTTTGGAGATCCCCAGTGCTGTTCACAATGATACGCTCGTCTAATTCTTGATACGTTTTGGTGAGAAAACGTGGATAACTTAAATACGTGATTTTAATAGAATCTGTTTGCAGCGGAGTATCAAACGTAAGCAATGCATTTTCAAAATCTATGGTATAGGATGAGAAAGGAATTGGTTCATTTTTTAAATTTGACAATGAAAACTTAGAGGGATTGAGACTCACACTGTCAATTTTGATCGAGTCCGTCAACGCTAATTTTTTTACCCTATACAGCGATAACACATCTTGAGACCAGGAATGTGTAAAGGATAAAAGGAGTAAAATGGTAAAACAGTACTTCATCATGACTCTTAAACTAAAAACAACCTAAAATATTTTGTTGATAGTTTTCATTAAAACAAGACTAAATATTTAGGGTAAAAGTACTCTATTAATTATTTTAGCTGAAATTATTACCATATAAGATGAAAATTATTTCTTACAACGTTAACGGGATTCGAGCTGCACTCAAAAAAGGATTTATAGAATGGCTGAAAAGTGCAAACCCCGACGTGATCTGTTTACAAGAAATAAAAGCGCAAGAAGATCAACTCGATTTGAGTGTTTTTGAAGCTGCTGGCTATGCGCATAACTATTGGTTCAGTGCTCAAAAAAAAGGATACAGCGGAGTGGCTATTTTATCTAAAACAAAACCAAATAATATAGTTTTTGGAACTGGCATTGAATCTATGGATTTTGAAGGGCGCAACATTCGCGCAGATTTTGACGGTGTTTCAGTGATGAGTTTATACCTACCTTCAGGAACAAATTTAGCCCGTTTAGAACACAAACTAGAGTATATGGATTTGTTTCAAGACTATATAAACACGCTTAAAAAAGACGTTCCTAATCTTATTATTTGTGGGGATTATAATATTTGTCACGAGGCCATTGACATTCATGATCCCGTGAGAAATAAGAATGTATCTGGGTTTTTACCTGAAGAACGCGCTTGGATGAGTCAATTTTTAAAAAATGGATTTGTAGATGCTTTTCGCGAATTTAATACAGAACCTCATAATTACAGTTGGTGGAGTTACCGTGCGAATTCACGAGCCAACAACAAAGGATGGCGACTGGATTACACATTAGTTTCTCAATCTTTACAAGAAAAGTTAAAACGCGCCGTTATCCTTTCTGAAGCAGTACACAGCGACCACTGTCCTGTTTTGGTTGAATTAAACTAAAAATAATTTATAAACTAAAATACAATGATCAAAAGACTAATAATTTTAACACTTGTTATATTTACCTCTACTTCTTGTGTATCCTCTAAACTGTACAAAGAACTAGAAGGGAAATACACGAATCTTAAAAATGATTATGACTCCTTAAACGCCGATAGCGAAAGTGTTTTAAGTGATAAAAACGCACTTCAAAATCAATTTGATCAATTACAAAATGAGTACGATGCGACGGTTTTGGAACGAAATCAACTACAACAAGATGTAACTGCACTACAAAAAAAGTACGACGCACTGAACGACTCTTATACAGCCTTGGAGCAAAACAGCTCTAAAGCCATTGCTGATAATGTGCAAAAAAATAGAGAGCTTTTAGCACAGCTAGACGCTAAAGAAGTGGCCTTGGCGGCAGAAAACAATCGACTTTTGAAATTAGAAGCCGATATGCAAGAACGTTCGCAACGAATTGCAGAATTAGAAGCTTTAATCGCATCGAAAGACCAAGCTATGCGCGACTTAAAAGATGCTATTTCAAAAGCACTGACCGCTTTTGAAGGCAAAGGACTCACCGTAGAACAACGCGACGGAAAAGTCTATGTATCCATGGAAAATAAATTGCTTTTCAAATCTGGAAGTTGGGCTATTGGACCTGAAGGCCGCACAGCTATTGAGCAACTCGGAACCGTTTTAGCAGACAATCCTGACATTGCAGTACTCATTGAAGGACACACCGATAATGATCCCTTTTCTAGTGGTGGGCAAATTGCTAATAACTGGGATTTATCAACAAAACGTGCAACAGCAATTGTTCAAATTTTAAATGAAAACGAAGCCATCAATCCAGAAAGTTTAACGGCTGCTGGACGCGGAGAATTCGCTCCAATTGCATCCAACGAAACTACAGAGGGCAAAGCAAAAAATAGACGTATTGAAGTGGTATTAACTCCAAAATTAGACGAAATAACAAAGCTTTTAAATAACGATTAATGAAATACACCAAACTTCCAAGTACCGATATTAAAGTAAGTGAAATCTGCCTCGGCACAATGACCTGGGGCAATCAAAATACAGAAGCTGAAGGCCATGCCCAAATGGATTATGCCTTAGACCACGGAGTTAATTTTATTGATACTGCTGAATTGTACCCTGTACCTGCCACCGCAGAAACTCAAGGGCAAACAAGTAGAATTATTGGAACTTGGCTCAAAAAAAATAAAACAAGAGACAAGGTCATTCTGGCAAGTAAAATTGCAGGGCCTGGTGACTACACTGCCCATATTCGAACATCGGGCTTTGGTGCCGACTCCATCAAAGAAGCATTGGACTTAGAACTAGCACGCTTACAAACGGATTATATTGATTTATATCAATTACATTGGCCAGAACGACAAACCAATACGTTTGGCGTACGCGATTTCAAACCCAGTCCTAACGATCCGTGGGTTGATAATTTTAATGAAGTTTTACACACTTTAAAATCTTTTGTGGATGCTGGAAAAATTAGAGCAATTGGACTGTCTAATGAAAAAGCATGGGGTGCAATGCGCTGTGCGGAAGAAATTCGAAAAGATAATTTAATTCCGATTAGCACCACACAAAATGCCTATTCGATGTTGAATCGAGTATTTGAAGGGGATTTAGCAGAAGTGTCTTTGAGAGAAGACATTGGACTTCTAGCCTACTCTCCTTTAGCATTTGGAGTTCTCTCTGGTAAATATATAGAAGGGACCGCTGCAGACAATGCACGTCTTAAACTATTTCCACGTTTCGCTCGCTATAGCAGTGAACAATCCACTGAAGCTACAAAACAGTATTTACAGCTCGCAAAAGATTTGGGTATCAGCCTTACAACACTGTCTTTGGCTTTTGTCAACCAAAGACCTTTTGTAACAAGTAATATTATTGGAGCTACAAACTTGGAGCAACTAAAAGAAAACATAGAGAGTATCGATACAGAACTGTCACAGGAAACTTTAGATCGTATCGACGCTATTCATGCAGTCATCCCTAATCCAGCTCCTTAAGAAGTTTAAAACGATTTTTTTAAGCCTTATTAGCGAGTTGTCCGCACGCAGCGTCAATATCTTTACCTCGAGAACGACGAACAGTAACCGTAATGTTTTTTGCTTCTAACATTGAAACATACAAATCGATAGCCGTTGTACTGGCTTGTTGAAACACCCCATCATCTATAGGGTTATATTCTATAAGATTGACTTTACTAGGCGCAAATTGACAAAACTTAATTAGTGCCTCAATATCTGTTTTAGTGTCATTGATGCCTTCCCAAACCACATACTCATAGGTGATAATTCGATTGGTGGCTGCGTACCAATGTTGAAGTGCTTCTCGTAAGTCTTTCAAAGGAAAGGTTTCATTGAATGGCATGATAGAGGTACGAACACTGTCTATGACTGAATGGAGCGAAACAGCTAAATTAAACTTCACCTGATCGTCTGCCATTTTTTTAATCATTTTAGGCACTCCAGAAGTGGATACAACAATACGTTTTGGCGACATCCCAAGCCCTTCTTTAGAAGTGATTTTATCAATCGCTTTGAGTACGTTGTTATAATTCATTAACGGCTCTCCCATTCCCATAAAAACGATATTAGAAAGCGGACGGTTATGGTACAATTTACTTTGTTTATCAATAGCCACAACTTGATCGTAAATCTCATCGGGGTTGAGGTTTCGCATGCGTTTGAGACGTGAAGTCGCACAAAATTTACAGTCAAGACTACAACCAACTTGAGAAGACACACAAGCCGTAGAGCGCTTGGCTGTAGGAATGAGCACAGATTCTACAATCATTCCATCGTGAAGTCGAATCCCGTTCTTAATAGTTCCGTCTGAGCTTCGCTGCATTGAATCCACTTCGATATGGTTGATGCTAAAATTTTCATCCAACATCTGACGGGTATCTTTAGACAAATTAGTCATATCCTCAAAATGATGGGCTCCCTTTTGCCAAAGCCACTCATAAACCTGAGTACCTCTAAAAGCTTGATCACCATGGGTGGTGAAAAAGGTTCTTATTTCCTCTTTGGATAGTGCGCGTATGTCTTTTTTGGTGGAATTCATATTGAACAAAACAATTGATACATAAAAAAAGCCTCTTTTGAGGAGGCTTTCAATTTTTTAATTATATGATAAGCATAGCGTCACCATAGCTATAGAATTTATATTTTTCTTTGACTGCCTCTTCATAGGCTCTCTTTACAAAATCATGACCTCCAAAAGCAGCGGTCATCATTAAAAGTGTTGATTTAGGCGTATGAAAATTAGTAATCATACAGTTTGCAATTGAAAAATCGAAAGGTGGAAAGATAAATTTATTGGTCCATCCTTCAAATTCATTTAGGTTGCCTTTAGAAGATACCGAACTTTCTATCGTACGCATAGCGGTTGTTCCAACGGCACAAATACGACGTTTTTCAACCAATGCTTTGTTGATAGTCTCGGCTGTTTTAGCAGGGATAATAATTTCTTCACTGTCCATTTTATGTTTGGATAAATCTTCTACTTCGACAGAATTAAAAGTACCTAATCCAACATGCAACGTAACTTCAGCAAAGTTTACGCCTTTAATTTCTAAACGCTTTAATAAATGTCTTGAAAAATGAAGTCCGGCGGTTGGCGCAGCAACTGCACCTTCATTTTTGGCATATATTGTCTGGTAACGCTCTTCATCTTCTGGCTCAACATCTCTATTGATATATTTAGGCAAAGGGGTTTGACCGAGCTCTGTTAGTTTTTTTCTAAATTCTTCATAAGAACCATCATATAAAAAACGAAGGGTACGCCCTCTTGAAGTTGTATTATCAATCACCTCAGCAACCAAAGATTCATCTTCCCCAAAATAGAGTTTATTCCCAATTCTAATTTTTCGAGCTGGATCTACTAATACATCCCATAAACGTTGTTCTGCATTGAGTTCTCTAAGAAGAAAAACTTCAATTCTAGCGCCTGTTTTTTCTTTATTACCGAATAAACGTGCTGGGAAAACTTTGGTGTCATTAAGAATCATTACATCATCCTCATCAAAATAATCAATAATGTCTTTAAACATTTTGTGTTCGATGGTTTGCTCTTTCCGATTTAAGACCATGAGTCGTGACTCATCTCTGTTTTCGGCAGGATACTCTGCTAATAATTCGTCTGGTAATTCAAAGTTAAAGTGCGATAATTTCATACTTGGTTTTTAATGTCAAGCTGCGAATATACGACCTCAAAATAGGCGTTGTCAAGTATTTGAACCTTTATTTTTGAGATTTAGAACTATTGAACCCTAATTCTGCTAAATTCTCCCAAAAATCAGGGAAGGATTTTGAAACCACTTCAGCCTCGTTTATAGAGAATGATGTTTTGAGCGCTAGGGGCGCAAATGCCATCGCCATGCGATGATCGTTATAGGTTTCTACAATTGCTCCCGATATTAAGGGTTTAAAGTCTGAGAGGTGTAAGCTGTCATCCGTAATGTCAATGGAGGTTCCGAATTTATAAATTTCATTTTTCAATGCTTCTAAACGATCGGTCTCTTTAATTTTTAGGGTATGCAAACCTGTAAGCTTACACTTTATTTGAAGCCCTAAACAGGTCACCACTATGGTTTGTGCGATATCAGGCGCATTGGCTAAATCTAAATTTAAATTATCCGGTACTTTGGTGTTGATTTTTTTTAAGTTGATAGTAGCTCCTTCAAAAGTTGTTTGAACCCCTAAGTTCGTGTAAATCTCTTGCAAAACTGCATCGCCTTGTAAACTGTCTTTTTTGTAGGTACTCAAATTTATTTGAGTCCCTACTGGACTTAAGGCAACAATGCTATAAAAATAGGAAGCGGACGACCAATCAGACTCTACAATAAACGTTTTTGAAACGGTCTCTAAATAAGGTTTCACCTGAATTACCTGACCTTCAAAACTGGTTTCAACGCCGAGTTGGTCTAATAACGAAAGTGTCATTTTTATGTAAGGAACCGAAGTGATTTTCCCCTCAAGGTGTAATGTCAATCCATTCTTTAGTTTGGTTGCCATTAACAGCAATGCGGAGATGTACTGACTACTCACATTCGCTTTCATTCGGACTTCGTCCTTGAGCAGGGTTTTTCCTGTGATTCGTAAGGGTGGATACCCCTCTTCTTTGTCATATTCTATGTCTGCCCCTAATGCTCTGAGCGTGTCCACTAAAATTTTAATCGGACGTTCTTGCATTCTTTGTGACCCTGTTAGTAGGGTTGTTTGACCTTCTAAAGTCGCAAAATAGGCCGTCAAAAAACGCATGGCGGTACCTGCATGGTGAATATCTACAGTAGAATTTTCAGAATCTAATGCTTTTAGCATATACTGACTGTCATCAGAATTGGAAACGTTCTGAATTTCTAAATTTTCAAAAAGTGCTTTTAATAATAACAGTCGGTTCGACTCACTTTTAGACCCAGTAATCGTAATATTAGTGCTTGGGTTTATGGTTGAATTTTGAAGGAAAAGATGCAAAATCTATTTTAGTTTTTCGTTGCTATGATGACGGTTATGATCCCGTTTGGTTTTTATCTCTAGCTTTTTGTCAAAAGCGTCTTGCAAATTTACACCAGTTTGATTGGCTAAACAAAGAACTACGAATAAAACATCTGCTAATTCTTCGCCTAAATCTTTGTTTTTATCGCTTTCTTTTTCGCTTTGCTCTCCGTATCGTCTTGATATAATGCGCGCTACTTCACCCACTTCTTCTGTGAGTTGTGCCATATTGGTGAGTTCATTAAAATAGCGAACGCCATGCGCTTTGATCCAATTATCGACTGTTTTCTGTGCGTGTTGAAGGTCCATTTATAGAAAATTATTGAAGGACTAAATTAGTCAATGTTCAAAAGAAATCAAATTAAATTAGTTAAAATAACAGTATGTAAAACAACTCCTTATTCTCGAGCTTTAGAATCTATAATAATGGTAACAGGACCATCATTTAAAAGTGCCACTTTCATATCAGCTCCAAACGCACCCGTTTGGATGGCTTGTCCTAAATCTATTTCAAATTGACGGACAAATTCTTCGTAAAGTGGTTTCGCTACTTCAGGTTTGGCTGCTTTAATATAGCTTGGACGGTTGCCCTTTTTTGTTTGTGCCTACAATGTAAACTGACTCACCACAATAGCCGAACCGTTGCTGTCTTTTAGTGAGGTATTCATAACTCCATCTGTATCATTAAAAATACGTAGATTGGTCAGTTTGTTGCTCAACCACTGAATATCTTCTGGAGTATCTGAGTCGATAACCCCTAAAAGCACTAATAAACCAGAAGCAATATCTGCCACTTTAGTTCCTTCTGTGGTAACACTTGCTTTGGAAACTCTTTGAATCACCGCTCTCATTTTGGCTCGTAGTTATCCGTTCGGTAATGTTCGTCATCACCTTCCAAAATTTGTGTGTAGCTTTTATAACGTGATGCTGCAATTAGATCGTTTTCGAGTGCTTTTTTGACCGCACATTGGGGTTCGTGTAAATGCAGACAATTATTAAATTTACAGGATTGTTTTAAAGCGAATAACTCTGGGAAATAATTATCGACTTCGGCAGGTTCCATATCCACGACACCAAATCCTTTAATTCCAGGTGTATCAATAATTCGGGCATCAAAGCTCAAATCAAACATTTCTGCAAAGGTGGTTGTGTGCTGACCTTGTTTGTGTTGCTCTGAAATTTCTTTTGTTTTGATATTCAATCCGGGCTCAATAGAGTTAACTAAAGTAGATTTCCCAACGCCTGAATGTCCCGCAAACATACTTGACTTTCCAGTCATCAAGGTTTTAACAGCTTCAATATTATCCCCTGTTTTGGCAGAAATACTTAAACACTGGTATCCAATGCCTTCATAAAGGTCAGATAATTCTTGTACAATTTTCTGAGTGGTTTCGTCATTAACATCCACCTTATTAAAAAGCAAAACAGCTTTAATGGCATAGGCTTCAGTAGTTGCTAAAAAACGATCAATAAAACTTGTGAATGTTGGAGGACTATCGATGGTGATTAATAAAAATACTTGATCGATATTACTCGCAATGATATGGGTTTGTTTAGACAGGTTCACAGATTTCCGAACGATGTAGTTTGTACGTGGATGGATTGTTGTAATAACTCCCGTTTCGGTATTGTTACTTGTTTCTAACTCAAAATCTACACAATCACCAACTGCTAATGGGTTGGTGCTTTTAATACCCTGAATTCGGAATTTACCTTTGATTCGACATTCGTAGAATGCGCCTTCTTGGGACTTAATAGAGTACCAACTTCCCGTAGATTTATAAACAATTCCTGTCATTCTTAATTTTAAATGTATGAACAAAGAAACAAATAATAAGCTAAAAAAATTATATTTGTAATTAAATTAATACCTAAATCAATACCTATGAAAAAATTACTTACAATTACATGCCTACTTTTATTATTATCAACTGAAACTGTAACGTCTCAAACCGAGTACAAGGTTATCACTAGTGTTGAATCTATTGTTCCTAGTGGACTCGGAAGATCTAGGATAGTAAGTGCTAACGAAAAAAAAGACTATAAAGCTTACACCTCAACACAAACTGCTGAAGACAAGACCAGAAACAAATCAGATCGAGGAGATATTCGGGTTAAAGACTATGATGAAACAAAACTTTTGAACTTTTATAACGTTGCAGGAATTCGTTTTCAAAATATAGCAGCGAATGATGCCTTAATCACATCAAAGATAAATACGATGATCGAAGAGGGTTGGGAGCTCGCTTTTGTAAACAGTGCTGTAGAAAGTAAAGGGGATAAAACGGACAAACAAGGAATTTTTATAACCCGTTACATATTCAAACGCAATAATTAGTTTTAAGATTATTAAATAGTAAGTCTACCACTAAAAACATTGAGGCTTCAATCAATTTTTTGATAGATATTCAAATTCAATTCCTTTCATTCTTAATTTTAAAATATATTAAAAAGAAACACATTTCTTTTTAATATATTTTATTATACCTTTGAATCCAATTTAACTTTAGATATGAAAAAAACAACACTATTTGTTTTGCTACTAACTGTGGCATTACAATTCACCAATGCGCAAGAGGTTATCACAAATGCCTCAATCATTCAAATGAAAGAATTAGGTTTCGATGAAACCATTATTTTAAGTAAAATCAACTCTTCAGATGTGGATTTTGATGCTTCTATTTCGGCCTTATCAAAACTAAAACAGTCCGGTGTGTCTTCTGAGGTAATTGCCTTGGTTATGCAAAAGGCTGAGTTTAGTACAAAATCTAAAACAGGAATTTATTATCTAGCTGCAGACGATTCGCTTAAACCAATCTTAGCTTCTGTTTTTTCAGGAACAAATCAAAATGCAGTTGCACAACAATTAGTTTCTGGTTTAATAAACGCAAAAGTAAAATCGCAGCTGCCAAAAAGAACTTCTAATAATGTGATTACATCAAGATCTCCTGAATTCACGTTTATTTTTGATCCTGACACTGGTGCCGATAACATGCAAAACTTCCAAGGAAAAAGTCCAAATTTATTTAACTGGTGGTTTAGAGTTGCAACCTCTCCAAATGAATTTGTATTGGTAAAGATGAGAGTGAAAAAGTCCAAAAATTTAAGAGAAGTGATTACTTCTAAATCAAATATGTTTACAAGCAGTAACGGAATCGATCCAAAAGCATCTCTTCCATTTAAGATTGAAACGATTGGAAACAACAAATTTACAGTTGTTCCTGAAAGTTTAGAGCCAGGTGAATATTGCTTTATTTATCAAGGTAACGTACCTAACGGACGTACAAATCAATCTGTATTTGATTTCTCTATTAAATAATACACCACATAAACCAATAAAAAAAGGCTCGCATCGCGAGCCTTTTTTGTTTATTTGTTCAAGATCAGTTCTTGGTGATTGATCGATTCTTGGTGTACTGCTTTAAACAGTTTGAGAATAAACTCTTCACTCAAGTTGTGTTGTTCTCCTTCTAGAACCATCTTCCCTAAAATTTCATTCCAACGTTTGCTTTGTAAAACAGCCACATTTTCTTGTTTTTTAAGAGCCCCGATACTTTCGGCAGCTTTCATGCGCTTCCCTAAAGTTTCAAGCAACTGATTGTCCATCACATCTATTTGAGCCCGTAAATTTTTAAGTTGGTCGTTATAAGCAACTTCTGGTGTCGATTCTTTTCTGATTTTTAAATCTTTCATAATTTGAATCAATGAGGCAGGTGTGACTTGTTGTGCCGCATCACTCCAGGCGTTGTCAGGATCAAAATGGGTTTCAATCATCAGTCCATCAAAATTCAAATCCAATGCGGTTTGAGAAACATCAAAAATCATATCACGTTTTCCTGTAATATGAGAAGGGTCGTTAATTAATGGAAGGTCTGGAAACTTTGTTTGCAGTTCAATTGCCATTTGCCATTCTGGTGTATTTCTATATTTTGTTTTTTCATAAGAGGAAAACCCTCTGTGAATGACTCCTAAATTTTTAATGTCAGCTGTTGCCAAACGCTCAATTGCTCCTAGCCATAGGGCTAAGTCTGGATTGACAGGGTTTTTAACCAAGACTACTTTATCAGTCCCTTGTAAAGCATCTGCAATTTCTTGAACAATGAATGGGCTCACTGTAGAGCGGGCACCAATCCATAGCAGATCAATATCGTGTTCTAAAGCCAATTCAACATGGGCTCTGTTGGCAACTTCGGTCGCTGTTTTTAAACCTGTTTCTGCCTTTACTTTTTGAAGCCATTTTAGACCCAATGCGCCTACGCCTTCAAAATTTCCTGGGCGAGTTCGAGGTTTCCAAATTCCTGCACGGTAATAGCTTACATCCGTATCTTTTAGCTCATGCGCAATTCTTAATACTTGTTCTTCTGTCTCAGCACTACAAGGGCCAGCGATTACTAAAGGGTGGTCGAGATTCAATTCGTTCAACCAATTTCCTAGTTCTTTTTTGTTTTCCATTTTTTATTGTTATTAAGCAATTCCTTTTAATATTTGTTTTATATGATTCGTGTTTTTCATTTCGTTATGTACTGCATCAAAATCATCTTTTTCCATATAGGCCTTAAATTGATTCAAATTTTGAATGTATTCTGTAAGCGTTTCTATAACATTGACTTTATTTTGTTCAAAAATTGGGGTCCACATATCGGGCGAACTTTTAGCCAATCGTACTGTAGATTCAAATCCACTGCCTGCCATATCAAAAATATCTCGTTCATTTTTTTCTTTGTCAATGACCGTTTTTCCTAACATAAAAGAGCTGATATGTGATAAATGCGATACATACGCAATGTGTTTATCATGATCATTTGCGGGCATAAAACGCAAATGCATTCCCATTGTTTTGAAAAGAGTTAAAACCAATTCTGCTAAGGCTGGTAAGGTTTTCTCGACCTCACAAATGATATTTGTTTTGTTCTTAAACAGGCCATGTATGGCAGCGGAGGGGCCAGAAAATTCGGTGCCTGCTATGGGGTGTGTTGCTAAAAACTGAGCGCGTCTTGGATGGGTGGATGCAGCTTTACAAATGGCTTCTTTGGTGGAGCCCATATCTATCACTACCGCTTGGTCTGAAATTAAATTTAAGACCTGAGGCAATACCTCCAACGCTGCATTTACGGGAATTGCCAATACAACTAAGTCTGAATGTTTAAGGGAGTTTAAATCCCCTATTTGATCCAAAATACCGAGGGTTAAAGCTTCTGTTAAATGCGTTTTATTTTGATCTATTCCTGTGATCTGAATTCCTGGAATGTGTTGTTTTAAATCCAACGCAAAACTCCCGCCAATTAATCCAATCCCTATGATGCTTACCTGTTTCATGAGACTCGTTTTATAGCGGATTGAATACTTTCTTTTGGTGCACATAATGAGAATCGGATATAGCCTTCGCCATTACTTCCAAATATGGTTCCTGGTGCAATAAATATGTGATGCTTTTGCAATAGGGTGTCAATAAAAGTTTCTGATTTTAAATCCGATGGTAATTTGGCCCATACAAACATTCCTGAAGTTGTTGTTTCAAACGTACAGTTAAGAGCAGTGGCTAATTCCCACACGAGTGCACGACGTTCGGCATAGATTTTATTTAAATCCTTGAACCAGTTTTTGGAACTGTTTAGAGCTTCAATAGCGCCTTTTTGAATTCCGTAAAACATTCCCGAATCCATATTACTTTTAACTTTAATCACATTCTGTAAATGTGTCGCTGAACCTGTTAACATTCCCACACGCCATCCAGCCATGTTAAAAGTTTTACTCAAAGAATTTAGTTCTAAACAAACTTCTTTTGCCCCTTCAACATTAAAAATACTAGAAGGATTGTCATTTAAAATAAAACTATAAGGGTTGTCATTAATGAGTAAAATAGAATGTTTTTTAGCAAATGCAACCAGTGTTTTTAGGATTGTGTGATCTCCAAAAGTTCCTGTTGGCATGTGTGGATAATTGACCCACATGATTTTCACCTTGGACAAATCCATCGCTTCTAAAGCCGCTAAATCTGGTTGCCAATTGGAGTTCGCTTTTAAGTCGTAAAAAATAGGATCTGCCCCTACTAATTTTGTAACAGAAGTGTAGGTTGGATAGCCAGGATTTGGAATTAAAACGGCATCGCCTTCATTGAGATACGCCATAGAAATATGCATAATCCCTTCTTTACTTCCAATTAATGGTAAGACTTCGTTTTCGGAGTTTAGACTTACATTATAATGGGTTTGGTAAAAGTCTGCCATGGCCGACCGTAGTTCTGGCAACCCTTGATAGCTTTGGTATTTATGTGCTGACGCATCCATAAGACAGTCAGTAATCGCAGAGATGACGGTTTTTGGTGGTGCCAAATCAGGGCTTCCGATGCCTAAATTGATGATGGGCGCACCGGCAGCTTTCATGGCATTGACTTCTCTTAATTTTTTAGAAAAGTAGTATTCTTCAACGGTATGTAATCGATTGGCAGTGACCATTATTTTTTTGCGTTTTTATATTCCCCTAAAATTTTAAATTCTTCAGCCATAAGTTTCATAATGGCTTTTCCCTTTTCATAATCGGAGAAATTCTCAAAAGTAATATCCACAAAAAAGGCGTATTTCCATGGAGTATCAATTTTTGGTAAGGATTGTATTTTGGTTAGATTCAAATTACAATCGCTCATTACGTTGAGCATTGCTGCTAAACTACCGCGTTTGTGATCTAATAGAAATTTAACCGAGGCTTTATTAATTGTGGCTTTGTTGTGTGTAGATGGGGTTCTTTCTACAACGACAAATCGGGTTTCATTGTGCTTGATTGTTTGAATACTATTTGCCAGAATTTCCAAATCAAATAGTTGCGCGGCTTGTACACTGGCAATTGCAGCGACGCCTTGAAGTTGGTTTTCAGAAATTCGTTTGGCAACCTCAGCAGTGTCAGTATCTTCGATTAATTTTATGTGGCGGTGTTGTTTAAAAAATTCTTTACACTGTAATAACGCCATGGGATGCGAAAACACTTCTTTTATATCCTGAATGGTTTGCTCTTTGAGTGCCATCAGATTGTGTTGAATTTCTAAAAAATACTCACCCGTAATATGTAAATCCTGATCATTGATATGTGCATAATTAGGAATAATAGAACCCGCAATTGAATTCTCTAGCGCCATGATAGCCACGTCCGAGTTGTTAGACATTAAGCTCTCCACAACTTCGCTAAATGAAAGGTAAGGTTGCACCGCAACAGCTTCCTCAAAATATGTTTGAGAAACGATGTGATGGAACGACCCTTCAATTCCTTGTATGGCTACTTTTTTTGTCATAAAAAAAAATCTCGATGATTACATCGAGACTTATATTTAAAATTTATATTGATAAATTACATACACAGTGCCTCGATTTCTTTTCTAAAAAAGAAATAATAAAAGCTATAAAAAATGTAATTTACGTATGTCATAGTTTTGTAATTTGAAGCTAAAGTATATATATTTTCTACAAAAAAAAACTTAATTTCTTTTTTTTGTGACTTGTTTAGAAAATTTATAGATAATTCAACGAAAATAGGCCTGAAATC
>MDSY01135855.1_pt1 | contig 21395 bp, 17 predicted proteins | sample 811131 | NCBI WGS metagenome assembly MDSY01 (sample SAMN05326643, study PRJNA326480) | marine metagenome | isolation source: seawater | place: Atlantic Ocean: South West | collected 2010 | reverse complement strand
TGACTGGTTGAATCATTACTTGTTTGATAGCATTGAAGACGTTCAAAATCGTGCAACTCAATGGCTTTGGATCTACAATAACGAGCGTCCAAATATGGCCTTAAACGGCATTACACCAATAATGAAGTTGGCCGCTGCCTAAACCTCTACTTTTAACTTAGGTTATTAATGGGGGGATTACCCCATAATATGGCGGTCAAAGGACGTATCTATTTATTTGGTGATGGAAGTTATAAGTCTAACCCTATACACGGTGAAGATTTAGCTAAGGTTTGTGTTGATGCAATTAATAGTAGTGCACATGAAATTGAAGTAGGAGGGCCGGATATACTTACCCAAACTGAAATAGCACACATTGCTTTTGACACAATAAATAAGCCAGTGAAAATTACATATATTCCAGATTGGGTGCGGCGAATTATATTAAAAGTTGCGAAATTAGTGTTAAGTGCTAATAATTTTGGGCCCGTTGAGTTTTTCTTGAGTGTGTTGGTCATGGACATGACAGCCCCTAGGTATGGAAAAAAAACCCTAAAAGCGGAGTTCAGTTTCCTCAAGCTCAAAAATATGCCTAAAGCAAAATTATGACCAAGCAACTCTTAAAACCACTTAAAAAGCCTAAATGCTGCGGGTGTTAAGAATAGATCAACTCATTTGGTTCGAATAGCTGTGTTTGGCTTCTTAAAAATGGACAATTCTTACTCACTTGCAACCAAAGCACCCGTGCCATTCGTGAAAAAGCAGTTTGGTAGCTTTTTTAAAGGCATGCTTTTGCAAACAGCTTAACTAACAATAGGTCTCTATATCTAAATCCAGATGTATAAACGTAAAAGTGTTTGAAGCCCAACAAAGGTACTATTTGCAGCATAAAAATTTAGTTAAATTCTTTCTGGAGGCTCCCAATGATGATAATCCGTCCCTTAATGGAGACCGATGCTAACGCCCTACTGGACTTAGCTCATAAAGCGGGAGTTGGATTTACCTCGTTACCTGCAGATCCGGAGCGTATTGCCAGCAAAATCGAAGCCTCGTTAGCAGCCTTTGGTGGCGAAGTTGACCTTAATAGCGAACAAAGCTATGTGTTTGTAATGGAAGACACTGATACCTCTAGAGTAGTGGGTATTTGTGGTATCGAATCTACCATTGGCCTAAGTACACCATGGTATAGCTACCGCATCGGCACTTTAGTGCATTCCAGCCGCGAGCTCAGCGTACACAACACCTTCCCTACCTTGTATTTAAGCAATGACCAGACTGCTTGCGCGGAAGTCTGCACCTTGTTCTTAGACCCAGACTATCGCCACAGTAAAAATGGTAATCTATTATCAAAAAGCCGCTTTTTGTTTTTAGCACAATATCCAGAGCGTTTTGAAAGCACAATCATTGCGGAAATGCGTGGCGTCTCAGATGCCAATGGCCAGTCTCCTTTTTGGGACGGTTTAGGCGCTCATTTCTTCGATATGGCATTTGCCGATGCAGACCGGTTAACCGGCTTAGGTAAAAAAGAATTTATTGCCGAATTGATGCCGCGCCACCCCCTGTACATTAATTTATTACCTCAACATGCTCAAGATGTAATTGGTCAAGTGCACGCTAACACTCACCCAGCTCGTAAAATGCTGGAAGACGAAGGTTTTCGCTATCAAGGTTACGTCGATATTTTTGATGCTGGCCCTACCTTACAAACGCAAGTAAAAGATATTCGTGCAGTGCGAGACAGCCAATGTTATACAGTCGCGATCGACCACACCACCAATAACGAAAATGATACTAAAAGTAAGCCTAAAAATGAAGCCACCGAACTACCATATCTTTTAAGCAATACCAGCCTCACAGATTACCGTTGTACTTTAGTGTATTTGGCTTATATCAACACCCCAGAATCCGGCCCTTTATGTATTAACACAGATTTAGCTTGGGCATTGAAAGTGACAACTGGTGACCAAATTCGAGTAGTGCAACTCTTTGGCTCAAGCCTCTAAAGTATAAGGAATAATTATGACTCATCTAATTAACAACCATTGGTTAGCAGGCAATGGCCCTGCTTTTGATTCTGTTAACCCTGCTAACAATGATGTTCTTTGGCAAGGCCAAGGGGCCGATGCCACCCAAGTGCATGACGCAATCACCGCTGCTCGCACAGCTTTTCCTGCATGGTCTTTAAGCAGCTATGAAGAACGCCTTGCCATGGTAAAGGCCTTTCAAACACAATTGAAAGAAAAGGCTGAACAAATCGCTCTGGCTATTGCTCAAGAAACGGGCAAACTGCTATGGGAAACACGGACAGAAGCAGCAGCAATGGCTGGCAAAATAGACCTGTCAGCTAAAGCTTACGAAGAACGTACCGGGGTCGTGAGTAAACCAGCACCACCAGGCACTCAAGCATGGTTGCGCCACCGCCCCCATGGTGTTGTGGCTGTATTTGGCCCTTACAACTTCCCCGGTCATTTACCAAACGGCCACATTGTTTCTGCCCTTTTAGCGGGTAACACCGTGGTATTCAAGCCGAGCGAGCAAACACCGATGGTGGCTGAACTCACCATTAAATGTTGGTTAGATGCAGGCCTACCCGCTGGCGTTATCAACCTAGTACAAGGTGCCCGTGAAACCGGCATAGCATTAGCTAACCACAATGGTATTGACGGTCTATTCTTTACCGGTAGTTCTAGCACAGGCATGTTGTTGCATAAGCAATACGCCGGTCGTCCAGAAAAGATTTTGGCTTTGGAAATGGGTGGTAACAACCCATTAATTGTAAGCCAAGTAACAGACCAGCGCGCAGCAGTGCATGAAATCATCCAATCTGCCTATATTTCTGCTGGTCAGCGCTGTACCTGCGCTCGTCGTTTGTATGTGCCTAATGGCGTAGCCGGTGATACCTTAATAAGCTTGTTAGTCACTGCGATTGGCAAAATTCATGTGGGTTTGTACGATGCCGAACCTGCGCCGTTTATGGGTTCTGTAATATCCTTTACAGCTGCACAAAATTTACTCACAGCTCAGCAGGGTTTAATTAACCAAGGAGCCAAAGCTCTAGTCACTATGACCCTGTTGGTGGAGGGTACCGGCTTACTAAGCCCGGCATTGATCGATGTAACAAATGCTAAAAACTTGCCAGACGAAGAGTACTTTGGACCACTATTAACCTTAGTGCGATACGACAGTTTCGAGCAAGCCATCGACATGGCTAACAATACCAGCTTCGGTTTGTCAGCTGGTTTGCTAAGCGACTCCCGCGAGGAATACGATTATTTTCTCCCACGCATTCGTGCCGGCATCGTCAACTGGAATAAACAAATCACTGGTGCCAGTGGTGCAGCACCATTTGGAGGCATAGGAGCCAGTGGCAACCATCGTGCCAGTGCGTTCTATGCAGCTGATTATTGCGCCTACCCTGTGGCCTCAATCGAAGCTGATGCCTTAACCATGCCAGCACAACTAAGCCCTGGCTTAGATCTTTAAGGAGCAAACCATGAGCACGTCCATTGCAGCTTGCGAAGCTAACTTTGATGGCCTAGTGGGCCCAACCCACAACTACGGTGGATTATCCTACGGCAACGTTGCTTCCAGTAGTAACTCTGCGCGGCCGTCAAACCCTAAACAAGCAGCCCAGCAGGGTTTGCAGAAGATGAAAGCACTGCACGATATGGGCATGATTCAAGGCGTTTTAGCGCCACAGTCTCGCCCAGACTTACATACCTTGCGGCGCCTTGGCTTTACCGGCAGTGATTGCCAAGTGATTGAACAAGCTGCAAAAAAAGACTCTGCTCTATTAGCCTCTTGTTATTCTGCATCAAGCATGTGGACTGCCAACGCCGCGACAGTGTCACCAAGTGCAGACTGCAGTGATGGCCGTTTACACTTTACCCCAGCCAACTTGGTTAACCGTTTTCATCGGTCTATCGAACATGAAACGACTGGGCGTATTTTACAAGCCACCTTCGCTAACGAAGACCGTTTTGCTCACCATCAGGCGTTACCTTCTTCCGATCATTTTGGCGACGAGGGTGCTGCCAACCACACTCGCTTTTGCCAAAACTACGGTAAAGCGGGAGTAGAGTTTTTTGTTTATGGTCAACACGCCTTTAACGGCCAAGCCACGAAACCCGCTAAGTACCCGGCGCGCCAGAGCTTAGAAGCGTCTCAGGCAGTGGCCCGTTTACACGGTTTAAAAGACGAACAAGTGGTGTTTGCTCAGCAAAACCCAGCTGTCATTGATGCTGGAGTATTTCATAATGACGTCATCGCAGTAGGTAATGGCAACGTATCGTTTTATCACCAACATGCCTTTCTGAACAGCCAACAAGTGAACGACCAGTTGCAACAAGCCATGTCTAACATGGGTAATGGCCAAATGTATTTTATCGAAGTGCCTGCAGACCAAGTGAGCGTGCAAGACGCCGTAAATAGCTACTTGTTCAACAGCCAGCTGATCAGCCTACCACAGCTAAATGATACCACAATGAGTAATGGTAGAATGGGGATTGTGGTGCCACAAGAATGCCGCGAAAATGCTAATGTTTCGGCTTATTTAGATCAGCTTATCGCCGGTGATAATGCCATTGCCGAAATTTTAGTATTCGATCTAAAACAAAGTATGAGTAATGGTGGCGGCCCTGCCTGCTTGCGTTTGCGTGTGGTACTTAACGAAGCAGAACAAGCAGCAGTTAACCCGGCTTGTATCATTAATAATAGCTTGTTTGAACGTTTGATGGGCTGGACAGAAAAGCACTACCGTGACACCCTTTCAGAAGCAGACTTAGCAGACCCGCAGCTACTGATCGAAAGCCACAGTGCCTTAGATGAGCTGACACAGATTTTACGTTTAGGTAATGTTTACGACTTTCAGCGTTAATTTTACTTAGCGGCTAATCAACCCATAAAACACTTGGCCTGCTTTTTTACTGCGGTGTAACTTCCACCCTTGTGGCAATATCAGGTCTGCTAGAGGTTGTGGTTGTTCTACGTAGATCATGGCCCTAGCAGATAAACACTGGCTATCAAATAATGCTTTAAGGGTATCTTGCATTAGTGCTAAAGCAAAAGGTGGGTCCAAGAACACTAGATCATAGCTGCCCATTGGTTTGGCTATTGATGGGGCTGTAGAAGCCCTATCTTTGTAGTTTCTTAACCAATTAAAACTACTCATTTGCTCTACTTTGGCCACCTGATCTGCCGCTATAGGCAGCGATTTTAGGTTGTCATTAAGGGAGCTTGTGGCGATGTTTGATAGGTCTACAAAGTTAACCTGTTTAGCACCACGAGATAACGCCTCTAAGCCTAACGCACCTGTACCAGCGAATAAATCCAAGCAAGTGGCCCCAGGCATCTGGCTTGCAACCCAGTTAAATAGAGTTTCTCGCACCCTGTCTTGAGTTGGGCGCAGGCCAACTGCTGTTGCGAATGGAATTTTTCGACCACGCCACTCACCACCAACAATGCGTAAACTCTGGCGGCCAGCCTGACCTATTGCCACAACTTTACCAGAGCCTTTAGCAGACTCTTTACCTAACTTAAGCCCAACACCGACTGAGCGCAGCAAAGCATTGGAACGAGAGGGTTTTGAAGTCGGTTTACGGGCCATAAACATGCCTAAAGTTAACAGTGTGTGGAATCAGCTAAGATTACTATTCTAAGGCAATCGCTACATAAAAGAAGCATGCCTAAGTAAAAGCTATGCTAAAATTTACTTTAAGCACCATTTTTCGTTATTTATTACTCCACATTTACCGAGACGCCCCAGATATTATGGCCCTGTTTAATTTATTTGGCAAAACCAAAAACCCGCCACACGACAAAGACACCCCTGTGGCAGAACACCTAGCTGAAACCTCGGGTGATATGGGAGTATTGCCTGACACCCCCTCATTACCAACCCCCACTATCGGGTCAGAAATAACTAACACCAAACTACAAATCACGCCTGAAAACCAACCTGTACATGAGTTAAAACAGGGGTTTTTTAGCCGGATTAAAAGTGGTCTCAGCCGTACACGTAGTAACTTTGGCGATGGTCTTTCCAACCTATTTTTAGGTGCCAAAGAAATCGATGATGATTTGTTTGAAGAGTTAGAAACTCAGTTACTAGTTGCTGACGTAGGCATAGAAGCGACAGCAACCCTGCTAAAAAAGCTAAGTGAGCGAGTAGCTCGTAAAGACTTACAAGACCCTCAAGCACTTTATAAGGCTTTAAAAGAAGAACTTGCTGCATTATTGCAAACTAGCCAAGCGCCGTTAGAAATCCCCCAACAAAACACACCCTTTGTGATACTTATGGTTGGTGTTAACGGTGCTGGCAAAACCACTACTATAGGCAAATTAAGTAAGCGTTTGCAAAGCCAAGGTAAGTCGGTTTTACTGGCTGCTGGCGACACGTTTCGAGCTGCTGCCGTTGAACAACTGCAAGAATGGGGCTCACGCAATAACGTGCCAGTTGTGGCTCAACATACTGGGGCTGACAGCGCATCTGTGATTTTTGATGCAGTACAATCTGCTCAGGCTAAAGGCATAGATGTGGTGATTGCAGATACTGCGGGGCGCTTGCAAAATAAGACTCACCTTATGGACGAATTAAGCAAGGTAGTGAGGGTGATGCAGAAACTGGATGCCAATGCACCCCATGAGGTGATGTTGGTACTAGATGCAGGTACTGGCCAGAACGCACTAAGCCAAGCAAGTCACTTTGGGGCTGCTATGGGGGTAACAGGAATCACCCTCACTAAACTCGATGGCACCGCTAAAGGTGGTGTTATTTTTGCCTTAGCACAACAGCTACAATTACCTATACGGTTTATTGGAGTGGGTGAACAAGCGGATGACCTACGGCCATTTAAAGCCGATGAATTTATTGATGCCCTATTTAATGAAACCAACCTTAGCCGTGACAACAGCCAAGAAAGCACCTCATGATCAGTTTTGAGCAAGTCAGTAAAAAATATCACGAAAAAAACGCATTAGTGAACACTAACTTTCATTTACAGCGCGGTGATATGGCTTTTTTAACAGGGCACTCTGGGGCTGGAAAAAGCACATTATTAAAGCTAATTATGCTTATGGAACGCCCCACAAGTGGCAAAGTAATTGTAGACCGCCAGGATTTAGGCCAACTTAACCGCACGCAGATCCCCGCGCACCGGCGTAAAATTGGCCTAGTATTTCAGAATCACCAGTTGCTGATGGATTACTCTGTATTTGATAATGTAGCGCTGCCTCTTAAAATCAGTGGTTATAATGAGCGTGACTCTGGCCGTCGGGTTAGAGCTGCATTAGACAAAGTAGGCCTTTTAGATAAAGAAAAACTATCTCCACAAGTGCTATCCAGTGGCGAACAACAACGCATTGGTATAGCTCGTGCTATCGTCAATAAACCCAAATTAATTTTAGCTGACGAACCCACAGGCAACTTAGATCCAGCACTGTCTGCTGATATCATGCGCTTGTTTCAACAGTTCAATCAAGTGGGCGTGACAGTGCTCATTGCCAGCCATGATTTAGAACTTATTAAGCGCCTACCACACGCTGTTATTCAACTTGATCAAGGTCGTATTAGCGGGCCACCTTCGGTGATGAGACAATAGCCATGGCATTTTTTAAAAATCGTCCACCACGCAATGCCAGCCGCTCTCAACCTGAAAGTGCGAGCACCCGCTTGTTCAGAGAACATAAGGAAGTGGCTATTAGCAGTTGGTACAGACTGTGGCAGACACCCTTTGCCAACCTATTAACCTGGCTGACGCTAGCCATAGCATTGGCCCTGCCTGCGGCGCTACTGTTACTTTTAAGTCAAGCTCAACACTTAGGTCAACAGGTTAATCAAAGCAGCCATATAAGCGTATTTTTAGCCTCTTCCATCGGTATAGAACAAGGTCAGGTAATTACTGCTCAACTAGGTTCTAGACCAGACGTTGCCAAGGCCACTTACATTTCTGCCGAACAAGCCTTGGTTAATTTTAGAGCCAGTAGTGGGCTAGAGGATATATTAGCAAGCCTCACGGACAACCCATTACCTGCAACTATTCTTATAGAACCTGAAAACACAGCCTTAGGCCCAAAAGCGGTCGCTATACTGGCCCAACAGTTACGGCAACAAGACCAGATTGATCAAGTGCTTGTAGACATGGAATGGTTAGATCGACTGCAAGCGTTGTTAGACACCAGCGAACGATTCACCTACAGCTTAGCGTTATTATTGGCCCTTGGCGTATTATTGGTAGTAGGTAATACCGTACGTTTACAAATTGAAAGCCGAAAACAAGAGATTTTGGTAATTAAGCTCGTAGGCGGTACAGATGCCTACTTACGTCGCCCGTTTTTGTATGCAGGCTTTTGGGCGGGGCTGTTTGCTGCTGTCATCGCTTGGATTATTCTCCAGTTAGGTGTGAGTTACCTGCACCAACCGTTGCTATTATTGGCGCAAAGTTACCAAAGTGATTGGCAACTGCATGGCCTAAGTTGGCTGGGTAGCGTTTTGCTAGTGCTGGCCAGCTGCGGGTTATCTGTGCTGGGCGCTAGCTTAACTGTTGGGCGCCAGCTACGGCTTATTGAGCCTAGATGAATATTAACTATGCCTTAACTCTGCCATAACTATGCCTTAAAAAGGGCTTTACAAAGCTTTACGGGCAAAAACCAAGGCTAAGCCTTGCGCTGCAAGCTTTTGCGCCCTAGAATGCTTACCAGAATTGCGCCCTTGCAGATTTAAAAGCGATATTAGTCAGTGTTGATTTAAATCACATGACACGCCTAATTGCGGCGACAGTCCCAAAAAATGGTTAATCAAATGCAATACTTAGAGATTACCTAAGAGCGGACTCAAAGACTACGGAGATTTTTATGACCAAGTCATTATCAGCTATTGATGCACTAGCACCAGGTAAAAGTCACGAGGCTTACCTACAGACAATTAGCACCATCCCCATTCTTACAGTTGAACAGGAGCGCACCTTAGCTGAGCGCCTGTACTATGAAAATGACCTAGACGCGGCCCGTCAATTGGTAATGTCACACTTACGCTTTGTGGCTCATATTGCCAAAAGCTATTCTGGTTATGGACTGCCCATTTCAGACTTAGTGCAAGAAGGTAATGCTGGCTTGATGAAGGCAGTTAAACGGTTTAATCCAGAAGTGGGCGTACGTTTGGTTTCTTTCGCTGTGCACTGGATTAAAGCCGAAATGCACGAATATATTTTGCGTAACTGGCGCATTGTCAAAGTGGCCACTACCAAGAGCCAACGTAAGTTATTCTTCAATTTGCGTAGCGCTAAGAAAAAGCTAGCCTGGCTAACCCATGCTGAAGTGCAATCAGTAGCTGCAGACTTGGGTGTTGATGCTAAAGTGGTAATGCAAATGGAAGGCCGTATGTCTTCTCATGACACGCCATTTGACGCACCGGAAGGTGACGAAGATAGCGCGTATCAAGCTCCTGCTTATTATTTGGAAGATCATTCAGGTGATCCTGCAAGGCAGTTAGAAGCTAGTGATTGGGAAGAAGACTCTAACACCCGCCTGGCATCTGCTATGGGAGATTTAGATCCTCGTAGCCGTGACATTTTGCAACAGCGCTGGCTGAGTGATTCTAAGTCAACCTTGCATAATTTGGCTGATCAATACCAAGTGTCTGCTGAACGTATCCGTCAGCTTGAAAAAAATGCCATGAAAAAACTAAAAGCAGCCATGAGTATTGGTATGGAGTCAAATGGCGAAGGCGCTTACGCCTGTTAAAGTACAGGCAAAGCATAGGTTACTATAAGTAATTTTAAGCCTTACCTTCCGAACTAAAAAAACCCGTCTGATGCGGGTTTTTTTAGTTCGGAAGGTAACCAAAAACTAGACAAATGATGCCATATATTATCTACAATAATAGCCTGCGCAGAGGGCGTTGGATGTAAACCATCTGCCAGCATCAACTCACTACTACCGGCGATATTTTCTAAGATAAAAGGAACTAAAGCAGTATTGTATCCTTCTGCAAGTTGCTTGTATTGGGCAAAAAAAGGCACCGTATAACGTTCGCCATAGTTGGGTGGCAACTGAATCCCCAACACTGCCACCTTAGCACCAGCTGCCTGACTTTGCTCAATCATAGTTGCCAAATTACTAGACATATTAGCGATGGGATAACCACGCAAACCATCATTGGCCCCTAGTTCTAATAACACCCATTGCGGTTGAAACTGTTCTAGCAACGCAGGCAATCGGCGCACTCCACCTTGGGTTGTCTCACCGCTAACACTAGCATTAATTACCCGCCACTGGTCATCAGTTCCACTGGCGTGCAGTTTTTCTTGCAACAAAGCTGGCCACGCTTGCTCAAGTGACATGCCATAACCAGCACTCAAGCTGTCTCCCATAACTAGTATAGCCTGTTCTTTAGCCCACCCCGATGGTGCCCCAAGAAAGCCAACTATAGTGATAAAGTAGAATGTAAATATTTTGAAAAACTGCTTCATACCCGTTCCTTAGTGATCAGTCAAACGCCATAATAGGAGGTCGATAGATAATTGAGTGCCTAACATGTCCCTTTCAACGCCCTTTTTGGCTGCCCAAAACGTCAGTCAAATTGTAGCTAATCCACAAGCCACTCAAGCTAACGATCTGCACATATTACAAGACGTTAATTTTACCATAGAAGCAGGTCAGTCTGTTGCCATAGTTGGCGCATCTGGCTCTGGAAAAACCACTTTATTAGGTATGATGGCAGGCTTAGATAGCCCAAGCCATGGTCAGCTTTTTTTAGCCCATAAAGACCTCACACAGCTAGATGAAGAAGGCCGTGCCGAACTACGCAAACACCATGTGTCTTTTATATTTCAGAATTTCCAACTGTTACCAAGCCTTACAGCACTAGAAAACATCATGCTGCCCTTAGAAGTGAAAGGTAGTAGCGACGCCACAGCATTAGCAGAAAAGTACCTAGACCATGTGGGGCTAGCGCAGCGAGGGCACCATTACCCCAATCAACTCTCTGGAGGGGAACAACAACGCGTTGCTATTGCACGTGCCTTTGCCGCCCAAGCACCTATTTTGTTTGCTGATGAACCAACGGGTAACCTAGACACAGAGACGGGCCACAATATTATTGAGCTATTATTTGAACTCAACCAGCAACACCAAACCACACTGGTCTTAGTCACCCACGATTTGCAATTAGCCCAGCGTTGCCAACGGCGCTTATCTCTTAGCGCAGGACAGCTCACGGAACTCACAAATGTTTAAACTAGCCGCACGCTTAGCTTGGCGAGATTGGCGAGGTGGTGAACTTTCTTTATTGTTTGTGGCTCTAATTTTAGCAATTACCAGTGTCACCAGCATTAGCTTATTTACCCACCAAGTTAAGCAATCTATGGTCGCTCAAGGCGCAGATCTCATCGCTGCAAACTTACGCCTTAATAGCAGTCAACCGGTGCCAGCACTTTGGGCAGAGCAAGCTAGAACTTTATCGTTGCAACAAGCTCAGATAAGCCAGTTCCAAGCCATGATATTTGCTGATCAAGGCATGCAACTAGCTCGCATTAAAGCAGTGTCAGAAAATTACCCGCTACGCGGTGAAATAACCGTAGGCCAGGCCGCTTTTGATTTAGGAACAGCCATACAAAACGGACCTAAACAGGGGGAAATATGGCCTGACTCTCGCCTATTAGCCAGCTTGAACGCCGCCTTGAATGACACTATTGATGTCGGTAAATTGAGCCTGAAAATCAGTCAAATCCTCATTACTTCGCCAGACCAAGCCAGTGGCTTTTCAGGCTTCGCCCCCAGCGCCATAATGCATTTGTCAGACCTTGAGGCAACCCAAGCAGTTCAAACTGGCAGCAGAGTGACACATCGCTGGCTGCTGGCAGGACCAACTCCGGCATTAGTCAATCTCAAAGAGAACATCAATCCACTACTGACTAATGGTGAAAAGTGGCAATCACCTGCCGAAGGTAATGCTAATATGGCAGCCACACTAGACAAAGCTGAGCAGTTCCTACTACTAGCGGGTTCGTTAGCAGTGGTGCTTGCAGGTGTAGCGCTATCCCTTTCAGCACGTCGCTATAGCTTACGACAAGCCAAACATGTAGCACTACTTAAATGCCTTGGCCTTAAACCCAAACAATTACGTCTTTTGTATTTAAGCCAAATAATCTTGCTAGCATTGCTAGCACTTGCTATTAGCCTGCCTCTTGCTTGGGGTTTGTATCAAGGTTTGTTACTGCTATTGGTTGACTATATTCAAGCAACATCAATATTACCGCCCCTCGAGCCATTTATACTCGGCGCAGGAACCGGCACATTATGCTTACTGGCTTTTGTATTACCGCCTATGTTGGCACTGGCGAAAGTAGCTCCAGCTGAGGTGCTACGCCAGTCTTCAAGCCAAAGTAAAGCTAACATAGGCCACCTAGCTATTGGCTTTAGCGCAGTGATCGCTTTAGTGTATTGGCATAGCCAATCTATATTAATCAGCTCGGCACTCATTGTTGGTGTGATTATTATACTCACTTTGCTCGCACTACTAGCCAACCTACTCATCAAATTAGGCAATAAACTACGGCCTCACTTAGGCCAAGGGGCCAAGATAGGCCTGGCTAATTTAGCGCGTAGAAAAAACCAAAATAGCCTACAAGTAGCTATTTTTGGGTTAGCATTAATGCTGTTATTTAGTTTGATTTCGGTACGCAGTTTTCTTATTGACGACTGGCAACAGCAGTTAAAACAAGACACACCTAACCTGTTTTTATTCAATATTTATCAACAAGAACGTGACTCTTTAATAGATTCGATGGAGCAACAAGGACTAGCCACAAAGGCATTGAAGTTTTTCCCTATTGCCAGAGCCAGACTCACCGAGCCCAAGCTAGAGGATCCTCGTGGAGATAGAGAATTAAACCTCACCTGGAGCCAGGCTTTACCTGCTGGCAACAGTATTAGTGCTGGCCAATGGTGGGACAGTACTAATGGAAACACCAGCGCAAGCCCGCTAGAGGTGTCTGTAGAACTGGACTATGCCCAACGGATGGGTTTAACACTCGGTCAAAATCTCACTTTTAACGTTGCCGGTATACAGCATAGAGCCATCTTAAGTAACCTCAGAAAAGTAGATTGGAGCAGCATGCAGCCCAACTTCTTTTTTGTCTTCTCACGACCTTTAGTAGAGGCCAACAGCGCAAGCTATATGGCAAGTGTGTATATTGCACCACAAGATCGTAGCAAACTAGGCCCTTTATTACGTCAACAACCCACTATTTCTATGATTGATGTTGATGACATTTTGCAACAGGTACAACACATAGTGGCGCAACTCTCCCTTGCCGTAGAAAGTATTTTGGTGATGGTTTTAGGTGCCGGTGTATTAGTTTTGGTGGCCAGCATACAGGCAAGTATTGATGAACGCCGTCACGAGAGTGCTATCCTGCGAACATTGGGTGCAAGTAAGTCACTCATACGCAGCATCTTATTAGTTGAGTATGCAAGCCTTGGTTTTGTGGCCGGGCTTATTGCAGGAGTAAGTGCAGAAGCGTTAGTTGCAGTGTTGCAAAACCAACTATTCCAAATGCCACTGCAGTTTCATTGGCCCCTATGGGTGCTCACTCCCTTCACTGGCATGCTGATTATCGGCGCTTGTGGCTGGTGGTTTAACCGTACGGTGGTTACAGCCCCTCCCCTTAGAACTTTACGGCAGGCATAGTGCCAAATGCGAATTTGCTGAAAAACACTAAATACACACGATTTGAAAGGGCTTAAGTACCACCGACAACAAAAAAATACATTACAATAGGTCCTTAAGGATCTTTCTATTAGGTAATGTATGTCGTCGGTGGCACTGACTTATTTGTTAAAACTCTTGCCTTTTTTAAGCTGGGCTAAAAAAACCACTAAAGCTAGTGCACAACAAGACGCTATGGCTGGACTTACTGGGGCTATTATTGTGCTGCCTCAGGGTGTGGCTTATGCCTTAATTGCAGGGCTTCCTCCAGAATATGGTCTATACGCCGCCATAGTTCCTGCCATTGTAGCTGCTTTATTTGGCTCTTCTTGGCACCTTATTTCTGGCCCAACAGCGGCTCTTTCCATTGTTGTTTTTACCACTATTAGCCCATTGGCCCAAGCTGGCACCACAGCTTATATTAGCCTTGTACTAACCTTAACTCTTATGGCAGGCGTGTTTCAGCTTGTACTGTCTATGGCCCGCCTAGGTTCCTTGGTTAATTTTGTATCTCACTCTGTGGTAGTCGGGTTTACCTCAGGCGCTGCGGTAGTCATAGCCACCAGCCAGATAAAAAATGCACTAGGCTTAGAACTTGAGTCTAGCGGTAATTTTATTCTTAACTGGGTTGCCGTGGTAGACAACATTTTGGCCACCCACCTGCCTAGTTTATTAATTGCTGCGCTAACCTTATGCACTCTTATGGTGATCAAACGCTGGCGTAAAAAATGGCCTAATATGCTCATTGCCATGGTGGTAGGTAGTGTAGCAACGCAAGTGTTGTTGCTAACACCTTGGGCGGGGGCTAGCAAAATTGCCTTAGTTGGGACAATTCCCTCACAACTGCCACCTCTATCAACCCCACTAGTGACTTGGGATCTAGTAAGGCAATTGGCACCTGGCGCTATGGCCTTAGGTTTATTGGGGTTAGTGGAGGCTGTATCCATTGCTCGTTCTGTAGCCACTCGTTCAGGCCAACGCATCCATGGTAACCAAGAGTTTATTGGCCAAGCGTTGTCTAATATTTTGGGAAGTTTCTCTTCTAGTTATGCTACCTCTGGATCATTTACTCGCAGTGGTGTGAACTATGAAGCAGGCGCAACAAGCCCTTTAGCAGCATTGTTTGCAGCCCTTTTTCTAGCGCTAATCGTGTTGCTATTTGCACCCTTGGCGGCCTATATCACCTTACCCAGTATGGCCGCTATATTATTGATAGTGGCATGGAACCTGATTGACTGGCACCACATCAAAATCATCTATCGTGCTGGTAAAAACGAAGCGATGGTCTTTAACGTGACCTTTGCTGCTACCTTATTGCTACCGATGGAATTCGCAATCTATTTGGGTGTGCTCTTGTCCTTAGTACTTTATTTACGCCGCACATCAAAACCAAACATTATTGCTTTGGCCCGCAGTAAAGGTGCTAAAAAGCTAATACCTGCAGAGCGTTCTGGCCTGCCTGAATGTGAAGCTGTAAAAATAATCCGTATTGATGGCTCACTATTTTTTGGTGCGGTAGACTATGTACAAACGGCATTAATGGGCATATCACACAAACACGTGCTTATCGTAGCAAGCGGTATCAACTTTATAGATTTGGCAGGTACTGAATTGTTAGCCAATGAGGCTAAGAGACTGTCCTCTAAAGGTGGCGGTTTGTACCTTTGTAACCTCAACGGCCGAGTCATTAAACCTATTATTCGAAATGGCCACTTAAATACCATTGGTAAGCGCCATATTTTCGCCACTAAAGCCTTGGCTTTAAGCGCTATTGATAGCAAGTTAAGCGACCATAGCTGCGCTGGGTGTGAAAGCCACTAACCTTTTAACATAGCCACCAAAGAATAATCTATATAGGGCCAATACTAGATCTTAGGTACTAAAAAGCCCGCAATGGGCAACCAAGGCGGGCTTTTTAATTGCCGTTACTACTAAAGCAATTACTTGCTAGCGCGGCTACCGAAACGCTTGTTAAAGCGATCAATACGGCCGCCAACGTCAATGTTTTTCTGCTTACCCGTGTAGAACGGGTGACACGCCGAACATGTATCAATGGTCATGTCTTTGCACAAAGTAGAACGAGTTTCTACAACGTTGCCGCAAGAACAAGTGGCCTTCATGGCTTCGTACTTAGGATGAATATCTTTTTGCATGGGGAATAACCTCAGGGTTATGGCGCCGCCACTTTATCTATTGCCAAGCACCGCACCGATTAGAGATCTGTTAAAGATCTCTTTCAAAATTAGCAAGCTGACAATCAGCAAGCCATAAAAATAGAGGCGAAATCTTACCAGACAACTACAGATAAGCAAGCATTTTTACCTGCACAAACTTTACAAAGTGCATATAGAGCTATTTATCTTTGTAAAGCATCACAAAAGTCTGCGCTTTGGTGTAGGATGACTTATCAATTAACCTGTACCAATACTCTATTTAGTCAGTGTCCATGTATTTACAAATCGTCATTGCCACTGGTCTGCGCCAAGAGTTCACTTATTTAGCGCCAGACAACGCTCAAGGTCAGAACCTACCAAAAATTGGTTTACGAGTTCGTGTTCCATTTGGCCGTAGCGAAAGAGTAGGGCTGATCGTTGGCCTAAGTGAAACCACTCAGATAGAGCTAAGCAAACTTAAACCCATTACCGAACTATTAGACGAAACGCCACTATTGCCCAGCGAGCTTTGGCAGTTAGGCCTGTGGGCAGCAGATTATTATCAACATCCCTTAGGTGACGCGCTAATGCACCTACTACCCGCTAAGTTACGCCAACCGCTACCTAATCATTTAATCCAACTCAACTGGCACATAGCTGATGTTGAAGCCAATTTTGGCAAGGCCAAAAAACAGCAAGCCATTTGGCAAAAATTACAACAGCTAGCCCCTGAGTTCAATCTCAGTCAGTTGCAAGCCATCGGCATCAAACCAAGTCAGTTGAAACCTTTTTTAGACAAAGAGTGGCTCACCACCAGCTATCCCAAACCTCAAATGGTCACCTTACAACTGGCACAAAAAGGCCTTGAGCTCAATCTGGAACAATCAAAAATTGTTGAACACCTCGTTACTGCGCAAGGTGCATTTAGTTGTAACCTATTGAATGGAGTTACCGGTAGTGGTAAGACTGAGGTATATTTCCACGCCATTGCCCATCAATTAGAGGTAGGTAAACGAACCCTGTTATTGGTACCAGAAATAGGCCTTACACCACAGCTTCTCCAGCGTCTTGAACAACGCTTTAATAACCGCGTACTAGCGCTTCACTCAGACCTTACAGAACACCAACGCCTTAATTCCTGGCAACAAGCTGGGCTGGGTCAAGCAGACATTATTATTGGTACCCGCTCAGCATTATTTACTCCTATCCCAGAGTTAGGCCTCATTATTATTGATGAAGAACACGACCAAGCCTACAAACAACAAGAAGGCTTTCGTTACCATGGCAGGGACTTGGCGATAAAACGTGCAGCTGATGCCAATATTCCAATTTTATTGGGTTCCGCCACACCGTCTCTAGAAAGTTTAGCAAATGTACAACGGGGACGTTTTAGCCAGTGGCTATTAACCCAAAGAGCTGGCCAAGCGAGCAGCCAAAGCTATGAGGTGGTTGATTTACGTAATCAACCTCAACAGGCAGGCATATCCGAACAGTTACAAGCAATGGTTCAAATCCAATTAGAACTGGGTCATCAAGTGCTACTCATGCTTAATAGGAGAGGTTTTGCCCCTAGCCTGCAATGCCAGTCTTGTGGCACAGCCGCACAGTGCCCAGCCTGTGATGCCAACATGACCCTACACCGCAGCCCTCCAAGGTTGCATTGCCACCATTGTGAACACCAGCAAGTTGTGCACCTATACTGCCCACAATGCCAAAGTAATCAGTTAAAGCCGCTAGGTCAAGGCACCGAACGAACTGAAGAACAGCTCACATCACTCTTTCCTAACACACCAGTTCATCGCATAGATCGTGACACTACCCGTAAAAAAGGTAGCCTGAAAGGTATGCTAGAACAAGTGCATGGCGGTGACCCTTGCATACTAGTAGGCACCCAAATGTTGGCTAAAGGGCATCATTTTCCTAATGTGACTTTAGCCGCTATTTTGGATGCTGATGCTAGCCTTTTTAGTAGTGACTTTCGGGGGCCAGAAAAACTAGCCCAATTACTGGTACAAACCGCTGGCCGTGCTGGGCGTGCCAAAATACCAGGTACAGCGGTTATCCAAACTTACCAAGCAGATCACCCCACTATTAACATTTTAGTGAGCCAAGGCTACAATGCCTTCGCTGAGCAAGAACTAGCCAGCCGCCAGCAAAGCGGCTTGCCACCAGTAGGCCACATGGCGCTGTTTCATGCCCAAGCTAAAGATGCGACGCAGGCTTTCGCTCTATTACATTGGTTAGGGCAACAAGTGCAAAATCCAGAGTTACAGCCACTCACCAAAGCCTTGCTTATGTTTGGCCCTATGCCAGCTTTTATGGCCCGTAGAGCTCATTATTATCGTGCTCAACTGCAACTTCAGCACCCTAACCGTAATCAACTTCAGCAATTATTAAAAAAATTGTGCCAGTTATTAGATCAACATCCCGCAGCCCGTAAAATGCGCTGGAGCCTAGACATAGACCCGCAAGAACTGGGATAATTAAATTAACCTACAAATAATTGTTATGGTCGTAATTTTACGACCGCATTTAAACCTTTTTAGAAGCCAAAACACCGCCATGAAGCAACACATTGCAGACCTTATCCAACAAGCCATCGATGTTCTTAAAACTGCAGGTGAGTTAGATGCCAATCTCGTCGCCACCATACAAATAGATAATACCCGTGACAAGCAGCACGGTGATCTTGCCTGTAACGTTGCCCTCACTTTGGCTAAGGTTGCGAGACGTAAGCCGCGTGAAATCGCCGAACTAATCTGCAGTCATTTACCAACATCCGTTTCAGTAACTAAAACAGAAATCGCGGGCCCAGGCTTTATTAATTTTTTTATCAGCCAAGATGCAACGCAGGCCATTATTGGTAAAGTGCTTGTGCAAGCTGAGCAATTTGGTCGCAATAACAGTGGCGCTGGTCATAAAGTTCAAGTGGAGTTTGTTTCTGCTAATCCTACCGGCCCTTTGCACGTGGGCCACGGTCGCGGTGCTGCCTATGGTGCCAGCGTTGCTAACTTATTGGAAGCCGCAGGCTTTGAAGTAGAAAGAGAGTATTACGTTAATGATGCGGGTCGCCAAATGAATATTTTGGCCGCTAGTGTTTGGCTACGGTACCTACAACAAGCTGGAGAAGACCTGGTTTTCCCAAGCAACGGTTATCAGGGAGACTATGTTAATGACATTGCCAAACAACTCCAACAACAAGCTGGTGATCGCCTAAAGCACGAGGGTGCCACAGTAATGACAGGCCTTCATGCTGATGGGCCTGATGGCGACAAAGAGAAGCATGTTGACGATCTAATTGAACGGGCTCAAACCTTATTGGGCGAAGCTGACTATGGTCTCGTATTTGATGCCGGCCTAGATTCTATTTGTGATGATATTAAACAAGATTTACACGGCTTTGGGGTGGACTACCAGCAATGGTTCTCAGAACGCAGTTTAGACCAAGGAGATCAAATCAACCGTGCTATTAGTAAACTACAAGCCCAAGACCATGTCTATGAAGATGGCGGAGCTTTGTGGTTTCGTTCAACAGCATTTGGTGATGACAAAGACCGCGTAGTAAAACGTGATAATGGCCAAACCACCTACTTTGCATCCGACATTGCCTACCACTTGAACAAGTTTGAGCGTGGCATGGATACAGTTATTAACGTGTGGGGGGCAGATCACCACGGCTACATCACTCGAGTAAAGGCTGCATTACAAGCCCTAGGTATCGATCCTGCCCGCTTAGTAGTAAAGCTGGTTCAGTTTGCCATTTTGTACCGCGGCGAAGAACGGGTGCAAATGTCTACCCGCAGCGGATCTTTTGTAACCTTACGCGAACTTCGTGAAGAAGTAGGCAAAGACGCCTCACGTTTCTTCTATGTCACCCGTAAAGCTGAACAACATATGGATTTTGACTTAGAACTTGCAAAATCGCAAAGCAAAGACAACCCGGTGTATTACATTCAGTATGCTCACGCACGTATTTGCACCCTGGTCAGAAAACTGGCAGAAAATAATATGGCGTGGGACTCAGCCATGGGCCTTGAGCAGTTAGAAAAACTTAGTGAATTAACAGAAATTGCACTGATGCAGCAGATAGAACTGTATCCAGAAGTTATCGCTCATGCTGCTAAGAACCATGAACCCCATCAAGTAGCACACTACCTTAAAGACTTGGCAAGCAGTTTTCACAGTTACTACAACGCTCACCGCATGGTTATTGATGATGAACAGTTACGTAACGCTCGAATGTGCCTTTGTATGGCAGCACGACAAGTTATGGCCAATGGTTTAAGCTTGTTAGGTGTTGACGCACCAGAGCAGATGTAAACATGGCGCCCCATGATTATGCTAACAAAAAACCCAACAAGGAAACGCCTAAGCCTGCTGTTTCGGGCTGGGTGATGCTATTTACTTTAGTAGTGACCATAGCTTTTTTAGTGGCCCTGGTGATGCTTTCGCATCAGCCTGATGATACTGCTGCAACCAACCTTGTTGCTGAAAAAACTGCCCCAGCTGAAGCAATAACGGTGGCACCAAAAACCATAAGCAAGGCGGTTGATCAAAAAGAGGTTAGCAAACAAAAAGACAACTTTGACTTTTACACCTTGTTACCCGATAGTGAGGTGACCCCAGTAGAGGTGGAGGCTTATATCTCTACGCCTAAAGACCCTAGCAAAAAAACCACTACCCTTTTACAAGCTGGTTCTTTTCGTAAATTGGCCGACGCTAACCGCCTTAGAGCTAAGCTGATCCTACTTAACATGAACAATGTGGTCGCTGAAAAGACCGTTTCAAGTGGCGGCTCTGTTTGGTATCGTGTTCGCGTCGGGCCATTTAGTAATCGCTCAACCCTCAATAAAGCCGAAGATATTCTCGCCCAACAGGGCATTGTGTCGATTCGAATTAATAAAAGCACTAACTAATCAACTGTTAATACTGCTTAAGCTTGAAATCTAGCGCCTGAACCCCATTCTAGAAGTAAGACACGCAAGTACCATATAGGCAGCATTTAGGTAAATCACCTAAACTTTGTAACTAATTAGGAATGAAACATGACCACCATTGTATCTGTACGCCGCGGTAACCAAGTTGTATTAGGCGGCGACGGCCAAGTTTCCTTGGGTAACACTGTAATGAAAGGTAATGCTCGCAAGGTGCGCCGCCTATACCATGACAAAGTGATTGCAGGTTTTGCCGGTGGCACCGCCGACGCCTTAACCCTATTTGAGCGCTTTGAAAGCCAGCTAGAAAAGTACCATGGCCAGCTGGTAAGAGCAGCAGTAGAACTAGCCAAAGAATGGCGTAGTGATCGTGGTTTACGCAAATTGGAAGCCTTGTTGGTGGTGGCTAATGAAGAAGCTTCTCTCATCATCAGTGGCACTGGTGATGTAATAGAGCCAGAACATGGCCTCATTGCTATTGGTTCTGGTGGTAACTTCGCCCAGGCCGCAGCGTTAGCATTACTAGAAAACACCGAACTTTCTGCCCACGATATCGTAACTAAGAGCCTTGATATTGCTGCCAATATTTGTGTATTCACCAACCACCAAACCACCATCGAAACC
>MDSY01005666.1_pt1 | contig 21405 bp, 14 predicted proteins | sample 811131 | NCBI WGS metagenome assembly MDSY01 (sample SAMN05326643, study PRJNA326480) | marine metagenome | isolation source: seawater | place: Atlantic Ocean: South West | collected 2010 | reverse complement strand
TAGTTTGTTGCAAGACCACCAAGACCGTCACTGCCGTCCACCAAAGTCGCACTATTAACCGTCACCGTGCTCGCATCAGCCACATTCACACTGTTAAAGGTACTGCCAACCCCTGCGGTTGTTAACGTTTCACTACCAATCAACCCACTCAAGGCTAAGGTTGAGCTAGCGGTAGTTTTACCGTCATAGCCTTTATCAGCTGCAGTGGCCACTGCCATTAAGGCTTTGGCAGTAATTACTGCTGAGTCCGTTTGGCCTGTGGCTAAACTGTAGTTGGCAGCAAGTCCACCATCACTGCCATCTACCAAAGTGGCACTATTAACCGTTACCGTGGTGGCATCAGCTACATTCGCACTGTTAAAGGTACTACCGACCCCTGAAGTAGTTAACGTTTCACTACCAATTAAGCCACTCAAGGTTAAGGTTAAAATAGCGGTGGTATTACCGTCATAGCCTTTATTTTCTGCAGTAGCCACTGCTGTTAATGCCTTTTGAACTACCGTATGGGTGCCAGCAGCATAAGTAATTGTATAGTTGCTGGCGTTAAAGGTGCCAGCACCACTATCTGTTGCAGTTGCAGCAGAAATTTCACCAGTATAGACCGCTGCATTAGACGCATTCGTCACCGAGGACGCTATGCTCACAGTAATTACTTCACCATTCTGCAACCCTGAAGAACCAAACTCAGTGCCATCAAACGCTAATGTAGTGGCGCCGTAAACAGTAGATTGTGCAGCAGCAGTGACCAACAGGCCAGCTGGATTGATCGTCAACTCTCCATTAATGTAACTTATATCATAGCGCGTTTGGCCAGAATAAAGTGCTGAAATGGCGTAAGTACCAGTATCTGTCGCTCCATTAGAGGCACCTGTATTGGTGACACCAAGTCCATTCAAATATGCTTTTTCAGAAGCATTTAAATCTAACGAATATTCTAATCCTGAACCAACAAGGGTATAACCTGCAACACCAGTATAAGTGCTCGATTTGTTGAGTGCACTCACCACTAGCTTAGGCAGAGAACCACGAAGAATTGGCGACGAACCAGCCACTAGTAACCAGGTAGCGTTAAAATCCCAAGTTGATCCAGAACCGCTATTGGCTGTCGTTGTTGGGAACCCTGAGGCTATCAATTCAGTCCTAGTGACGCTATACGTACCTGCTGGGGTTGTACTTCCAACACCGTACGCACTATTAGCAATGTCCCAAAAATTGTTAGTAAGCACGCCAGTACTAGACCCTAAAACACCACCAGTGCTTGCGGCACCTATGACATTGCCCCCAGCATAGGTGTTTGTAACAGCTCCTGTACTTGTTCCTATAAGGCCACCAGTGCCGGCATCTCCTGTCACATTACCAGTAGCGTAGGAGTTGACTGTATTCCCTGTTGTTGTGCCGACCAATCCACCAGTGCCAGCTTTACCATCAACAAAACCAGTTGCATTACTACCACTAATTAGCCCAGTGGAAGTGCCTACTAGGCCACCAGCCCCAGCTGCACCCGTTACATTACCTGTTGCATAGCTATTGATTACAGATCCCGTCGACATATTACCTACTAAACCACCAGTACCACCAGTACCAGCGGCACCAATTGAAATGCCAGATGTAAAACTGTTTAAAATCAAACCAGTGGTCATACTGCCTACTAGACCGCCTGTACCGGCAGCTCCTGATACGTTTCCAGTATTGTAACTATTACTCACAACTCCTGTTGTGCCTGAGCCAATTAAGCCTCCTGTACCCGCACCTCCCCCGCTAACGATGCCATCAACAAGGCCCACATTACGGATATCAGAAGCTGCACCTGCAATTTTAATCATCCCCGTGTTAGCTGCCGCAGCTCCAGAAATATTCATACCCGTAATTGTGTGCCCAAGGCCATTAAACTTATTTGCAAAGCTAGAAATCGGCGTAAAACTAAAGTTAGACCCTAAAGTTCCTAAATTTGCACCTAAGGCAAAATTACCAGTAATAGCCATGCTTTGGAGCTGTGACAGAGAGTTGATGACATTGTAGCTGGCTGAATTAATAGTGAGTAAACCGAGCCCTGAATTAGCAAAGTCAACACGTCCCCTAAAACCATCAAAATTCATACCTATATAAACCTGACCATCAGTGTCTGCTGAGTCACTACCGTTAGGTGTTGCGGTGTTTAGTATTAAAGTAGATGTGCCACTAACCGTCATCACAGCATTAATATTTATGTCTCTAGCAGCAGTAAGCGTTAATTGATTAGCATTCCATGACACGGCTTCATTAACATTAATGTCACCAGATCCATCAGCTGTTCCACCACTAGACAATATTGTTATGTTTGAGCTATTTAGACTCGATGTCAGTACCTCCGCAGACATATTGCTCACAGCACCATCACCTGCATTACCTATATTAAAGTCTGATGGATCAATCAACCAAGTTCCACTATCACCAGATGTTGCTAAAGTAGTTACGTTTACAGAATCAGAAATCTTTACTTGTGCAGCACTCGTTTCGATAAACCCGCCATTTCCTTCATTTGGCGCAGACGCATCCAGCGTCCCTGATAAGCTAATAGTACCCGCCGTCATTCCACTCAACAAAATAATACTTCCGTTACGGTTCTCTAGTGTCCGCGCTTCGATTACTCCAGTATTATTAACCATGCTAGTGAGTAAGCTATTTTTTGCACCTGCAGACATATAGACTTGCCCGCCATGAGCTTGAATTAGCCCTCCATTGAGAGCAAGGCTGTTTATGGCACTTTGATCAACTACCATTTGCAGTAAACTGCTGTCCTGAAAAGTAAGTGTTACTGCATCACCAGCACCCAACACCACAGTGCCTTCAGAGGCCTGAATAATTCCCTGGTTTTTAACTGTATTACCAAGAAGTGCAACATATCCACGACCACCAGCGATGATGTTGCCCTCATTGATGACTGCACCGGCGCCATTACCACTAAAGCTTCGGAAACTACCACGTAAATTAGCATCATTAATATCTAGCGCTGAGGCAATAAGCCCACTTACATTGACCTGTGATCCCTGTCCAAATAATATACCGTTTGGATTTATCAGGTAGAGTTGGCCATTAGCGTTTAACTGCCCAAGAATCTGTGTTCCATTGGTATCCAAAATGCGGTTGAGTGCTATAGATATAGTTGAAGGCTGCTGGAAATTAACCGTTTCGTGTGGAGAAATATTAAAGCTTTGCCAGTCAAGAGATATATTTTCACTTAATTGCGTAACAGTAGTGGTAGCCTCAGATTGTGCAATAACGCCACTTCCAGACGTTATTTTCCCTCCTGTTGGAGTAGCTCGAGAGACGGACGAAAAGAGAAACAAAACAGACACAATCAAGATTGGTGTAATTTTTTGGTGGTTCGTCGCAGTGTGACCTACTCTATCTGCAACCACACACAACTTTGTTATGCGAACTAAAAAATTAAGCAGGATAGGTAAAACAAATATTTTGAACATCAAAAGCCCTCTTTTCAGTGCAGTTTTTGTTGCAAAAACCTCAGAGAAACTTCCTTGTATTTCTAGAGTGGACCTATAATTAAATTGGTTATCTTCAAATTAACCATAAAGCCTGATAAAAAATATGTCAATAATTAAATTTTTCGTCTAGTGCTATTAAGACAGTTTTGGGGTGCTCCAGTATAAAGAATTTAAAACTCTTGCTTCACCTTTAGGCGTATTGTGTGACTCGGGTGACTAACAACTAAGGCTGACTTTGAAGCCGTTGGGACTGCAAAAGCAAAGCTTGCTGACGTCTGTTTGGGCCCTATCCAATCTAGCGCAATTCCAACACTACTTATGGCTGATGAATTACCACTAACTAGCCCAACCCAAGGGGTCTTGTTTACTATGATATTAGCAGCATCATAAAATAGACTTCCTGTTAAGCCCCCATCAAAAGCCTGATTCAAGTAATATCTAACCTCGACTGTGCCCACGTAACCCATGTCACCAGATAAGGACCCGGAATTATATCCACGCACAGCATTTACTCCTCCAGCTACGAGCTTTTCAGAGGAATCTAAGTTACCGCTAGCCCACTGTGCGGTGGCCTCAAAATAAACGCTAGATATGCTAGAAATTCTTTGTAAGTGATTGATATTTATAGTCACTTTTTTAAAGTGACCTATAGTCTTAGCAGAACCTAAATCTACACTTTTGGCATAACTATTATCAAAGCTCAAGACACCCACTTTTAACCCAAGACGCCATGAACTTATTCCACCACGGCCACGGGCACTTTTTTGATTACCCATTGAAGTTAAAGAAAGAGAAGATATCGTTCGGTCTGCGCGCAGTGAGACACTGTCTACGTGATCTTTAAGTTGATTAATATCAGATTGTAATTGCATTGAAAAATTTGTATCCAAACCACGTAAAAAGGGATGGTCGACCCACATGCTGACCAAGCGCGTGGTGCCATTGGCCTTTGCGCTCTCAATTTCTTTACCCAAGTAATAGTTAAGCCCCGAATATGCCACACCTAAATGGGTACCATCACCACTCAACAATCGGTCATAAGCCACACGGCCAAACTGCATATTCTCTCCACTAAACATTCCACTCACAGATAATACATCACCGTGGCTGGCTAGGTTGTTCACTTTAGCACTTCCGATAATGCGCTCTTTTCCTGTATAAGAATTACCATATTGATCTAAAGAAAGGCTGGCCGAATAGGCTTTTCCATCCTCAAAAACCAAAGTTACATCAGAGCTTCCCAACTTATACCCAGGACTAAGAGTGGAGCTGAGCACTAAACCTGGGACATCAGATAACAGCAATAAAGCACGATACATGCTGGCATTAGAAATCACCATGCCCGGCTTCATAGACGCAGCTGTAGATACCAACAGGTTATGGTTTACACCGCTATTATTAGTAAGGTGGACTTGCCCATACTTGGCTTCGATTACATGAATAGTCAAATTGCCCTGGCTGATTGTCTGAGCAGGGAGTATGGCCCTTACAATTGAATATCCCTGTTCTTGATAAAACTGGGTAATACGGGCAGCCAACCCCTCCAGCTGCTCCAAATTTTGCGCGCTCCCCTCAGCATCAGCGATCACAGCATGTAAGATCTCGGAACTAAAGGACTCATTTCCTGTAAACGTGACTTTATTTAATATAAACGGCCTTGGTTCTGGGTTTTCTGCAAGTGGGACTGACTTATCCAATTCTTGTGTTGCAATTAACCTGGTTTTTTCTTTAACTTTTTCTGGTGACTCTTCTAAAATGCTGGGAATACCACGGTCTGATGCATTATCAGTTGTTTTGGCGATCTGCTCCATAGAGGCAATGCTTTTGGCAAAATGGCTTACCTCACCGTGAGCAAAAAGGTGATGATATTCAATTAGTGCTGCATCAGCACTCAAACTTGTTATCTGACTTGCTTTGGGCAAAAGTAACCGACTACCAGGGCGGAGACGGGATATATCATTCTGGGTGAATGCGTCAGGATTGAGTTGATAAATACTGATTAAATACTGCCATACTGGTACCGAATCAATGGCGTTATCAATCGCTATGCGCAATAGCGTTTCGTCACTACTAACAGTGTGAAAAGTGGTTGCCTGGCTTTTCTCTAAGGCATTATTCGTTTTTGCAGTCAAACTAGAAGAGGCCGATAATAAGGCTATAATCAGGATGAACTGCAGCTTTTTAAAAAGCACATTTACCCTCAATTGATCGTGATGTGTAAAAAACCATAATAGTTTACTCCAGTAACTAATTATTAAGAACGACCCAATATGCCAACATACTAATCATCCAATAGTAGCCAGCTTAGCACTTCTCTCAACCTAACATTGATATTTCTGTGATATTACTAGGGCCTTAAACTCTAGCCATCCACATCTTCACATTCTCGAGCTACATTGAGTGTTTGACTAAATATCAGTAAAGCGATCAAAAATCGCTAGCTGTTACCCAATGACAATGCCTATTCCTAACTGGCGCAGCACTAAACCACTTAATGATTTTTTTTTGGCGAGCGATAATGGATTATGTTCAACTAAGGCATATACACAGGGTTATTTACAGTACCTTTGTTTTTAGTCACCCCTCTCCTATCTAATGTGAACACATAGAACCTGATAGTAAAAATACCCAGTCCGTGTTAAACAAGAGTTGTTGTTGCAAACCCATCGCAACTCAAAAGGTTAAAATATGTCAGATAAATCCAAAAACCGACTTATCGCCAACCTAGAAAACACTTCAAATATTCCAATACCTCACAACGATAAGGACCGTATCGAAGCCCTCTTGGACTATTGCGTTCTCGACACACCACAGGAAGATTCATTTGATGCGGTGACCCACCTTGCGGCAACAACATTTGGTGTATCTATATCTCTCGTGTCACTAGTTGATCAAAAACGTCAATGGTTCAAGTCTGCTTATGGTATGGCGGTCGATCAGACGCATAGGAAGTTTGCGTTTTGCACATACGCGATCATGGACAAGGAGCCTTTGGTTGTTCTTGATGCTGCACAAGATGAGCGTTTCGAACATAACCCGCTGGTCACTGGGGAGCCGAAGATTAGATTTTATGCTGGCGCACCACTAGTTACTGCAGATGGGTTCAACATCGGAACATTGTGCGTCATCGATACAAACCCTAGGGATACTTTTCACCAGTTCGAAGTAGATCGCCTAGTCGGCTTTGCGAGAATAGTAACGTCCATTCTCGAAATGCGCCGTCGAATGCTGACTGGTATAGATGAGCATATTGCAGACCTGAAAAAGGCTCATGAGGAAAAGATGACAATCAGGTCAGAAGCTGCCGATGTAATACTAAAGACCATCCTAGAGTCCAAAATAGAGCTAGAAAAAGCTGTTCATGAACGTACGCTAGAACTGCAAAAAGCCAACCATGCTAGGGGGAAATACTTAGCCACTATAAACCATGAAATGCGCACCCCACTTAACGGCATATTGGGTATGGTGGAAATATTACAACTTAAACCCTCGACGGCCGAACAAAAGGAACAACTAGATCACTTGGGTGTAGCGAGCCGGCAACTTGCAGGACTTGTGAGTGATGTCCTGGATTTCTCAAAGATCGATGAAAACTTGACAGTTATCCAAACTGAAGACTTTTCTAGATATAGTTTAGTGCAGGATTTGACTGGTCTCTTTTCGTTATCAGCAAAACAGAAAGGTATCGACCTTTCCCTTCAATTAAAGACCGGAGTAAGCGAGTGGTTACACGGTGATATGCCTTACTTAAAGCAGATACTCACCAATCTAATTAGTAACGCCATTAAATTCACCGAGGCAGGTGAAGTGCGCCTGGTCATTAGCTCTAGTGAACCAAGCGAGAGGCAGAGTGAAGACCAGGCTAACCTCATTACCTTTGAGGTCTCAGACACGGGTTGTGGTATGGAGCGGGCCAAGCTGGAACATATATTTTCACCTTATTACCAAATAGAAGACCAGACGCAACCATCTGTATTAAAGGCCACCAAAGTAAAGACCTCTGGAACAGGACTTGGTTTGGCAATTTCTGAAGGGCTTGTTAAAGCAATGGGCGGGTCCATTATAGTCACTTCTGAATTGGGCCAAGGCAGCTGTTTCTCCTTTACGCTACCTTTACCTGCAGCTATAACGTCCCATAAAGGGCCCAGCCAACTGGAATCTGAGCCACAAACGTTAGATGAGACCCAAAACTGTTTCATCAATATTAACATATTGTTGGTAGAAGACTCTCCCATTAACCAAAACGTAATAACAGCCTTCCTTCAAGAGACAGGGGCTAATATTTGCATTTGTGACACAGGCACCTCTGCGATTAACCACTTCAAAGACCATGGTGCAGACTTAATATTGATGGACTACCGACTACCCGATACCAATGGATTGGCGGCTACCGAAAGTATTAGAGCTTACGAAAAGCAACTAGGGAGCCATGAGTGTCCAATTGTAATGCATACGGCAGATAATCGAGCAAGCTTAAGGGATGAAGCACAATCAGCTGGCATCGACCTAATACTCCCTAAGCCATTTACTCAAGCGCAGATTATTAACGCCATTAGCCAGGGGTTAGAGACCTCTTATAGCCCTGCTTACCCACCTCTAAGGCTAAACACCAACCCTGAACTAAAACCACTGTTAGACAAGTTCGTAGACCTTAATCTCGCTTCCATACGGCTGTGTAGAGACAGTTTAACATCGAGTGATTTCAAAGCCCTTGGTGACGAGTTACATAGATGTAAAGGCGGTGCGAGCTTGTTCGGAGCAGACGAACTACATCAAACTGTCTTGGACATAGAAGAAGAGTTGATGGCTGCACCCTACGACATGGATTTAATTAGCACACTGCTAACGCAGGCAGAACGGCAGCTGAAGGGCTACCGTTTATCGTCAAAGGAATTAGAGTAAGTTATATAAGACTCATTTCGTGGGTCAAAAGCGCAATCTGGCAAAGGCTGACCTGCTGAATCAAACTCAGCTTATTAGTACCATTAGCCAAGCACTGGGATCAATGATGGCTAAGTATCGCTGTTAGATGTTAATCGTTGAGCAGGTTGTCTATAAGCGTAGCCCACTCCTGCTTCATCTTAATCCTAGTGGCCATTAGTTGTGCTTTGTCGTGTGTGTGCCCCTAACAATGTTGTGAGTTACGTGCGCCATCTGAAGGTCTTTAGAGTAAGCAGGGCATTCCAGTTCATGTAACATGGTGCTGGCAATATGTACCAATATGGCGAAGGTGTACTTACAGACTATAAGTGAACCTACATGTGGTACACCATAGCCGCCTATAACGGGAGCGATTTAGATGCTAAAAATAAAATTAAGATAGCTAATAGTATGACACCTGTTCAAATAGCTAAAGTACAGGAGATGTCTGAGGTATTACCACTAATGCGTGCCATACTTGAACGCACCCAGGGGATGGAACAATATGCACAGATATCGGCAATTGAGTTGTTTGTAAGTCGTTTAAGGGTAAGGGTTTAGAATTAGTCTGGCGGAATACCAAGCATTAGAATCGTTCCCTGTCAGGCGTAGACTATAACAACATCCAAATAACTAGTTTATAAGCCTGTTGCTTTTAGCGTATACCGTAGGGTATTAAAAACAACACATCAATGAGGATATCATTAATATCAATGATTTAGCGAAAAAAAATGGCGCGCCCGAGAGGATTCGAACCTCTGACCGCTCGGTTCGTAGCCGAGTACTCTATCCAGCTGAGCTACGGGCGCACTATGCCCCAAATCGACGGATGCCGTATCAGGGAGCAGCATGATAACGACAGTAGAACAGAAGTTCAACCGTTATCTGTTGGTTATCATAGGTTTTTTACATCGCCCATAGCCTAACACCCCTGTTACTTGATCACTATGCTGCCTATTTTATCAATCAATTTTAGCGATCAAGCTACCTGTTGCTGCTGCTCTAGTGGTACTATGTGGGTCGAATTTATTCTCTAGCCACATCGGCTTTACCACTATATACGGCACCTAACGGCACCCATGAACGAACATTATAACGCGCACGACATAGAACCAGAAATCCAATCTTTTTGGGAAACTAACAAAAGCTTCGAAGTGCAGGACAACCCTAGCCAGGAGAAGTATTACTGCTTATCTATGTTCCCCTACCCTAGTGGTCGCTTACACATGGGGCACGTGCGTAACTACACTATTGGTGACGTAATTTCTCGCTTTCAGCGCATGAAAGGTAAAAACGTATTGCAACCTATGGGCTGGGACGCCTTTGGTTTACCCGCTGAAAATGCTGCTATGAAAAACAACGTAGCGCCGGCTAAATGGACCCATGAAAATATTGCTTATATGCGCGACCAACTCAAGCGCATGGGTTTTGGTTATGATTGGAGCCGCGAATTAGCCACATGTGATCCTTCCTATTACCGCTGGGAACAATGGTTCTTTACTAAACTACTAGACAAAGGCTTGGTTTATAAAAAGAATGCTGTGGTTAATTGGGATCCAGTGGACCAAACTGTATTAGCTAACGAACAGGTCATTGATGGCCGTGGTTGGCGTTCTGGGGCTTTAGTTGAGCGCAAAGAAATACCGCAGTGGTTCCTTAAAATAACGGACTACGCAGATCAGCTATTGGATGACCTAGATCAACTAGAAGACTGGCCAGAACAAGTGCTTACCATGCAGCGCAACTGGATTGGTCGCTCTAAGGGAGTAGAACTAAGTTTTGAGGTGGCTGATCATGGTGCTTTAGAGGTATTCACCACTCGCCCAGACACCTTAATGGGTGTTACCTACTTAGCAGTAGCCCCACAGCATCCATTAGCCCGTAAGGCTGCCAAAACTAACCCAGCGATGACTGAGTTTATTGACAGCTGCAAAAACATGAAAGTGGCTGAAGCCGACATGGCCACCATGGAAAAGCTAGGCCTTGATACTGGTTTTACTGCAATTCACCCGCTTACAGGTAAGCCTGTACCCATTTGGACCGCCAACTTTGTGCTTATGGATTATGGTTCTGGTGCGGTAATGTCTGTGCCTGGGCATGACCAACGTGATTGGGAATTTGCAACTAAGTATGACCTTACTATTCAACAAGTAATTCGCCCTACCGATGATAACATTGAAGTGAACGTGGCAACGGCAGCTTTCACTGCAAAAGGCTTGCTGATTAATTCTGGCGCTTTTGATGAGATGGATTTCTCATTGGCCTTCAATGCTATTGCGGCAGAACTAGAGCGCCAAGGTAAAGGAAAAGTAACCACTAACTATCGCTTACGTGACTGGGGCGTCTCGCGCCAACGTTATTGGGGCACGCCTATTCCGATCATCAATTGTGGTGCTTGTGGGCCTGTGGCAGTGCCTGAAGACCAACTGCCTGTGGTATTGCCAACTGATATTGAATTTGACGGTAGTGGCTCTCCGCTTAAAAAAATGGCGTCATTTATCAATACTAGTTGCCCTCAATGTGGCGCCGCTGCAGCACGTGAAACAGACACATTCGACACTTTTATGGAATCTTCGTGGTATTACGCACGCTTCACCAGTGCTAATCATAAAGACAGCATGCTAGCACCACAATCTGCCGACTACTGGGCACCAGTAGATCATTATGTGGGTGGCATTGAACACGCTATATTACATCTTTTATACTCGCGCTTCTTTCACAAGCTAATGCGCGATATGGGCCTTGTTTCCTCTGATGAGCCTTTTAAGAAGCTACTTTGCCAAGGTATGGTATTGGCCCACACTTACTACCAGCAAGACGCAAAAGGTGGTCAAGATTGGATCTCACCATTAGACGTTGACCCAGTGGTCAATGACAAAGGCCGCATTACTGGTGCGGTGAAAAAATCTGATGGCTCTGCCGTGTTATACGATGGCATGGGCAAGATGTCCAAGTCTAAGAACAACGGCATTGACCCACAAACCATGATTGATCGATATGGTGCAGACGCTGTACGTTTATTCACCATGTTTGCTGCGCCCCCAGAACAGTCCCTTGAATGGTCTGATGCTGGCCTTGAAGGTTCTCAGCGCTTTATCAAACGTTTTTGGAAACAAGTACACCAGCATTTGGCTATGCCCGCTGCACCTGCCCTAGAAGCAAGCCAGCTTAACCAAAAACAACAAGATATGCGCCGTAAAACCCACGAAACTATTCGCAAGGTCAGTGACGACATCGAACGTCGAGCGACCTTCAACACCGCTATTGCGGCGATCATGGAATTAAGTAATACCATTTCTAAGTTTGACGACATCAGCGACCAAGGCCTTGCTGTAAGGGCAGAAAGCCTGAGCACTGCGGTATTATTGATGTCTCCTTTTACGCCACACTTATGCCACACTTTGTGGCAAGCGTTTTCTGGTACAGACGCTATTTTACAAACACCTTGGCCAGAAGTGGATGAAAAAGCTCTGGTAAAGTCGAATATTGATATGATGATACAGATCAATGGCAAGCTTCGTAGCAAGATAAGTATCAGTGCTAATATGGACCGCGATACCATTCAGCAACTGGCCTTAGCCGATGAAAAAGTTCAAAGCTTTATCACTGGTATGTCTGTGCGTAAAATTATAGTGGTACCTAACAAGTTAGTTAATATTGTGGTTAGTTAGTGGCCCATAAAATTAGCCTGAACAGGATGCAACACATGATTAACACACCAGCAACATTAGGCATCTTGGGTAGGCTTAGCCTCTTATTGTGCCTAAGCTTTGTGATCCCCAACTGCGGCTTTCATTTACAAGGTCAAAACCAACGTTCTTATCCACCTGAGCTAAACCTCTATGTGGATGACCCTCTACTAGAAGCTGTCATTAAAGAAGGCCTAGTTCAGCATAACGTTGCTTTAGATCTATTAGAATCTGCCATAGATACTGATATTACAGTACCTACTCTTCAACTAACACGCACCCTAAAGAATCGTTCTGAACTTGTTTTAGATAATAATGGTGATGTCTTAATTTGGCGTTACACGTTAAGTAGCCATTACCTATTTCTCGACCAGGGGCCACAATCGACCACACCAACAGGCCGTGTCGATAACGACTCACTACCTATTTCTGTAAGCACCGATGTTGACTTAAGTGGCAGTAACTCTACCGTTAATGAACGCATTAAGGCCAACAGTTGGACCTTGCTGTACCAACAACTTGGCACTCGTATTACGCGTCAGATTAGTTTCGAATAATGCGTATCAAACCAGACCAGCTAACAAACCACTTTTCTAAAGGCTTAGCTGGTTGTTATTTGGTGTTTGGTGATGAGCCTTTACTGCAGCAAGAAATATGTGACGCTGTGCGCAATAAAGCACGCCAAGAAGGATTTTTAGAACGCGACTTATTCCATGCTGAGGGTCGCTTTGATTGGCAGCAAATCACTGCTTCAGATCAAGCTATGTCACTTTTTTCGAGCCGCAAAATAATTGAAATCAGAATACCTAATGGCAAACCTGGTAAAGAAGGCTCAGTAGCTTTAAGCCAGCTAGTCGCCAATCCTAACCCTGACAATCTTGTGCTCATTAGCAGTGGAAAAATTGATTCAAAAAGCCAAGGCAGCAAATGGTTTAAAGCCCTCGACGCTGCAGGTGTTTGTGTAGCACTCTTTCCATTAGAGGCTCAACACATGGGGCGCTGGATTAACAATAGAGCCCAGTCACTGAAGCTGGAAATTACCCCCGAGGCTTGCCAGCTATTGATTCAAAGAACCGAAGGCAACCTTCTTGCTACTGCGCAAGAGTTAGAAAAATTCACCCTTAATGGTGCTGGCTTCAAAATCACTGCAGAACATATTGATGATAATGTGGGTGGTCTTGCGCGTTATAGCAACTACCAACTGGTAGATACTGCCCTTGCAGGCAAGGCCAGCCATAGCCTTACTATGCTCTACGGTTTAAAGGAAGAAGGCACCAATGCCATGGAAATACTGTGGGTATTAAGCCGAGAAATCCGTCTGCTCATCACTCTTATTAATCACCCTCAAGGGATTGAAGCAGGGTTTAAGCAAGAACGGGTATGGGAAAAACGCAAAGGCTATATGAGGACTGCCGCGCAACAACATAATAGCCATAGCGCCCAACAAATGCTGCGCCAATGCGAAGCCATTGATCAGTGTGTTAAAGGTGTAACTAAGGCCAATGCATGGGACTTGCTGGGCGCTTTAATCATGCACCTGGCTGGCAAACCTATTCACTAGCTAGTAGGTTTAGCTAAAACGGCCAATACTGTAGGCTGTTAAGTCTGTCGCTTTGTCTGGTTCTAGCAACGCTTCAGCCAGCATTTGTCCACTACTGGCTGCTTGTGTCATACCTAAATGAGCATGGCCAAACGCATAAGCTAATCCTCGCCACTTCACCGAAGGCCCTAATACTGGCAAGGAGTCTGGTGTAGACGGTCTGTGCCCCATCCATTGCCGACCATTTTCGGTGTTTAGATCTGGCAAGTAGCGCTTGGCTAAATGTAATAAATTACCACTACGCTTATAGTTAGGCGCAGCAGTTAAACCAGCAAATTCTGAGGCACCGCCTACCCTTATACCAATAGATAAGGGAGACACCGCAAACATCTGTTCGGCAAACAAAAGCTCATGACCGAGGGAAATATTAGGGTAAGGTAAAGTAGTGTTATAACCCCGTTCCGATTCCAATAAACACGACTCTCCTGCTTGTTTAGCGAGTTGCTTTGGCCAAGCACCTGCAGCAACTACAGTGAGATCTGCCACATACTTGCCAATAGGCGTTTTAACACCCTCAACACGCTTATCCTGCATGATTAAGGCCTCTACATTTGCCGTTATCAAGGCCACACCTTGGCTCAACAACCACTCTCGCAAACAACCTACTAAGGCCTTAGGGTCATCGATAATGCGCCATTGTGGCTGCAACACGCCAAACGTTTTTGCCTTACCAATAGCAGGCTCCATCGCCCGTAAATCCGTTTCTCCTAACAGCTCATATTCCTGGCCATGCTGCTTGCGGATTTGCCACTCTTGAGCATTTGCTTTAAAACTTTTGTAATGGTCGTATACTCTAATGCAGCCTTTGTCCCACACCTTGTCAGCGTAACCAATGGATTGTAACATGGGATCATAATCTGCACTGACTCGGCAATGAATCGCCTGCAAGGCTTGGGCAATGTGGGCTACATTTTTTTTACGACTATGAGTAAGATAGGATAGTAACCAAGGCATAAATTGAGGTATGTGGGCAGGCCTTATAGACAAGGGGCCCATCGGGTCTAATAACCACTTGGGAATAGACCACATTTGACCAGGTAAGCTGTGAGGTACACATTCGCTAATAGCCAATGCGCCAGCGTTACCATAGGAGGTTTTATCACCAACAGGGTCTCGGTCTACGATAGTTACTTTGATGCCTCGAAGGTGCAGGGCGTAGGCACAGCATAAGCCCACCATCCCCGCACCAACAACAATAGCAGTTTGAGGTTGTTGCACGTTTAATCTATGTGCTCAAGATGATTAAGGTGGTTGATAGTGTCATGATGATCATTTAAATAGCCTAACCAATCAGACACTAAGCCCATATCATTAGGTGCAGCACTAACACCAGCTGCAATACGTCCTTCTAAAATAGCTTCTACCGCCAAGCTCACTGTAGTTGATACCAAGCGTGCCATAGCACTGCCCTTTGCATTACCATAGGCGTCCATAGAGTAGCTTTGACGCCAAATGTATTGCTGGGTATTTTCATCCTTAGCCAATAGCTCCACATATAAAACGACACGGTCTTGCTCATGCTCTTTAAAGGCATGTTTTTGCCAAAGCTCATCTGACTTAGCTTGAAACTTGGCCTCCGCATCAGCACTATCAGTGTTATTAACAGAAGACACTAAACTAAATATATCTTGCCACGCATGTGCCCAACCTTGTAGGCGTAATGAACCACGTATAAACGTATCCACAGGCCATTGAGGATCAAATTTATATTGGGCAATAAAGGGTAATGAATTACGATTAGGAATAGCTTCAAAGGTTGGGCTGTGGTTCTGTGCTAATGGCATAGTATAGTCGCTCATAGCAGTCCAAGGATTACTGCAGGTTTTAACTTCACCATCTTGCAGCCATTTGGCGGGCGACCTTAGAGCATTCAGCACCCCTAAAGGAGACCAAGAAAACTTGTATTTAAAGTCATTCTCTACCGCCGGTAAACCACCACAAAAAGACCTAAATTCTAAACGATTACTCATCGCATAAGCTGTAGATTGACGATAATCATTCACTAATGCATAGGCCAACAGATGATCAATACCTGGGTCTAAACCCACCTCGTTTACCAAGCATAAACCCTGCGCTTGTGCTTGTTGATCCAAGGCTTCCATGGCAGGCGTTAAATAGCTACTAGACACAAAATGAGCGTCATTATCTAGCGCTAATTGAGCAGCTTAAAGATGAAAGGAGCCTGGCAGCATAGACACCAAAATGTCACCTTTGCTTACATTGAGATCCAGTTCTTGCCAATCCAGTGCACGAGCCTGGCACTGGCCTTCCATATGTTCAATAACAGCTTCAGCTTTACCCAAAGTTCGGTTCCACAACCATAACTCTAAGCCATTACCAATAAGCCGTTGTATACCTGGTGCACTAGACAGTCCAGCACCTAACCAATGAATGATCGCCATAATTAGCCCTTATCTGTTTTTGTTGTTCGTTTGTATTAACCAAGATAAATGTATACCTTATCATTTCGGCTTAAGTTATTTTTTCACCTTTAGCTTGCAAATCTGCGTGATAGGATGACCGTACCAATGGTCCACTGGCTACGTGCTTAAAGCCCATTGCTTTAGCTGCGGCACCTAATTCATCAAACTCAACTGGCGGCACAAAACGATCCACAGGTAAGTGATTCGGACTAGGTTGCAAATACTGCCCAAGGGTGAGCATATCTACACCATGGTCTCGTAAATCTTGCAACACCTGCAGCACTTCTTCGTTAGTTTCACCCAAGCCCAACATCAAGCCTGATTTAGTCAACACGTCTGGACAACGTTGTTTGTACTTTTGTAGCAAGTCTAAAGACCATTGATAATCAGAACCTGGGCGAATTTTTTTATACAAGCGCGGAATCGATTCTAAGTTGTGATTAAAAACATGGGGTGGCGTTTGCGCTAGAATGTCTAAAGCAATATCCATTCGCCCACGAAAATCTGGCACCAGCACTTCAACTTGTGTGGTGGGTGTGCGTTCTTTGATCGCACTTATACAGTCGGCGAAATGCTGGGCACCGCCATCTCTTAAGTCGTCACGATCTACCGAGGTAACGACCACATACTTAAGTGCCATGTCAGCCACTGCCGCAGCTAACTCTCTGGGTTCGTCTACAGACAAAGGGTTAGGGCGCCCATGAGCTACATCACAAAAGGGGCATCTACGGGTACATATTTCACCCATTATCATAAAGGTTGCTGTGCCGTTACTAAAGCACTCACCTAAATTTGGGCAGTTAGCCTCTTCACAAACAGAAGCTAGCTTATGTTCTCTAAGCTTAGCCTTGATACGATTAATTTCTGGTGAACTAACCATCTTAATACGTAACCAATCTGGTTTGCGCGGCATTTTCTCTGTTGGTATCACTTTAATTGGGATACGGGACACCTTGTCGGCTCCACGAAGTTTAACACCTGCTTCTACTTTGTATGCTGTGGCCATGGTTACTTATCGCTCGTCGGTTATAGTCAATGGTGTTGAACCCAGACTTGTTGGGTTTTATCAACGTGTTGATACTGCAATTTTTTTACTAAATCTTGGCACATATTATGGGCCACTTGATCAAACTCAGCGGCCTTGTTGAAATCGACCATTTGTACCATATCTAGCCCGGGGTAGCCACATGGATTAATGCGCTCAAAAGGGCTAAGGTCCATGTCAATATTGAGTGCTAAACCATGAAAACTGCAGCCTTTACGCACCCTCAGCCCCAAAGAGGCTATCTTACCACCGCGCACATAAACACCCGGGGCCTTAGGGTCTGCATTGGCGACGATACCGTATTGGTGCAAACAATCTATCAGTGCGTTCTCCATATAAGATACCAACTGCCTAACGCCTATCTTCAATCGCTTTAAATCTAGCATTAGATAAATCATCAACTGTCCTGGGCCATGGTATGTTACCTGCCCACCACGATCTGACTGAACTAGAGGAATAGTGCCTAAGTCTAATATATGTTCTGCCTTACCGGCCTGGCCCTGAGTGAACACCGGCAGGTGCTCCAGCACCCATATTTCATCCAAGGTAGTTGCATCTCGATGGTTGGTAAAATCTTGCATCGCTTGCCAGCTAAGTTCGTAGGCTTGGGGGGGCAACAGCCTTATTAACACACCCTGCTCTGAAGCCAAGTAATTGGCCACGTGACCAGGCAAGCTAGAGGACAAGTTTAACCTTACCACTGGCCATTAACGTCTGGTATATCTGCTGCAAGTGATCTTCACTTTGAATAGTCACTGCAAGACGGATAGACTGAAAAGTACCATTTCGGCTATCAATAACCTGTACTTTTTGGGTATCTAAATCCGGTGCTAATGACTTTACACATTGCATCACCCAAGCATGGTAGTCTGGCGTTTTAAGGCCCACGATTTTCATACTATAGTTAGCGCAGGGAAACTCAATTTTTGGAGCTGCTGGATTAGCGCTCATTATTCGTCACTTACTAACCGTTTAACACTATCGGCAATACCTTTAAAGAAACCGCCTTTAATCATGTCCATACTAGCCACTAAGTCTCGTTCTAGAATAACGTCTGTATCCAAAGCAATCACCAACTTACCTAATACGTCTCCGGCAAACACAGGTGCTTCGATACCATTATTAACATCTATAGTCGCGTTAATATACTTGGCTTGGCCACGAGGAATAGTAACCGCCAGCTGCTGCTCAACCAGTAACTCCATATAATCTTCGGCACCACCCCATATTCTTGCTTTAGTGAGAATTTCTTTAGCGTCATAAAGCAAGTGGGTCTCAAAAAAACGCATGCCATAGGTAATGAGCTTTTGGGATTCTTGTGCACGAGATTCAGTACTTGAGGCACCTAAAATAACCGAAATTAATCGCTGACCGTCCTTTTTGGCAGATGCCACTAAACAGTATCCAGCGGCCGAAGTATACCCCGTTTTTAGGCCATCCACTGTACTGTCACGCCACAACAACTTGTTGCGGTTTGGTTGTCTGATTTTATTGAAGGTGAATTCTTTTTCAGAGTACACTAAGTAATCTTTCGGGTAGTCCCGAATAATAGCTCGTGCCAAAATAGCCAGGTCTCTGGCTGTAGTTAGATGACCTTCTGCTGGCAGGCCAGTAGCGTTACTAAAATGTGTTTGGGTCATACCTAAACGCGTTGCATGTTGATTCATTAAATCTGCAAAAGCTTCTTCACTACCCGCTAAATGCTCCGCAACCGCCACACTGGCATCGTTACCAGACTGGATAATAATGCCCCGCATTAAGTCTTCCAGCTTAACAAATTTGCCCTCTTGGACAAACATGCGCGAGCCCTCTGTACGCCATGCCTTTTCACTAATACGCACCTGATCTTCTAAGGATACATTTCCAGCTGCCAATTCATAGGCCAGCATATAGGACGTCATCATTTTGGTTAAGCTAGCAGGAGGCAATAATTGGTCAGCATTCATTTCAACAATGACTTTGCCAGTTAACGCATCGATCAAAATATAGGCGCTAGCGGCAAGTTGGGGCGGCTGAGGCACCAAAGCTTGAGCAGAATATGCTGGGTTAGCTAGAGTCATAGATAAGAGCATTGTGAGGAGCATAGATAAGGCGGTAACTAACGCCCGAGTTCTATGCCCACAACTTATTACCTGTTTAACTTTGCAAAATAATAATTTAGCCGAAGCCAAAACGTTTGCCATATTCAAACCACCTTAGTTTATTGGCTTAATGGAAACAAAATCCCCATCAGCAATTTTTAACGGCCCAAATTATAGCATGAGACCAGTGCTACACGCAGTTAATTAGGGCTTAATCATAAGTCCTTGACCACGCCCTAGTTCTGCTAACTGCTGAATTAATGCTAATGCGCTGTTGGCATCAGTGACAGGCCCAATTAACACTCGGAACAAATCTGCTCGGTCAGCAGCCTGCTCTACAAACACATTGGAACGCCTGAGTTGTTGCTCTAAGGTGTTTCGTAACAATAAAGCACTACCAATTTTTGACACTGCCGCCACTTGCACGTAGTAGTCAGCTTTACGCTTAGATTGTTGGCGGATTTCATTATTAGACGCAACCTTCGCCGTTTTAGTAGTGGTAGAAACTGACTGCGTCGAGTTGTAAACATCACCCTGTGATGACAAAACATTACTGCCACGTTGTTTTCGAATATTTCTCTCTAACTCAGGGCTCCACTGCCTTGCATCTATGGCCTCAACCAACACTTCTGCCACACCTGTTTTACGGTATTCTAACTTACTAGCAGCAGCATAAGATAAGTCAATCACCCGGTCTCCATGGAAGGGACCACGATCGTTCACCCTAACAATGACTGATTTGTTATTTGCTAGGTTAGTAATACGAGCATAAGTGGGCAAGGGCAAAGATTTATGGGCTGCGCTCATCGCATACATATCATAGGTTTCACCATTAGAAGTTAAATGCCCATGAAACTTCTGGCCATACCAAGAGGCTAAACCACGCTGCTCGAAACCCAGACTAGAGGCCATAACTGAATAAGACTTACCCCACACTTTATACGTGCTCATGTTACCACCACGACTAGGCGGTTCTACTTGAGGAATTGCTTCAGGAATTTTACTCATGTCCCGGTGCTGATCAGGCCCCACATCTTGTTTAATGTCATAACGTGATTCAGTTTTTGCTTTTGCTGCCGCTACTGCCGCTGCTTGAGACACTCCACTAGGCTGAGACATAGTGCTAGAGCAAGCAGTCACAGCCAAGATCACAATAATACTTAAAAAGAGTCTAAATATATCCTGCATGTTTAAAACCTAGGTTAGAAATTAACAATATCTTGGGCAATACCTTGGGCAATTTCAACCACCGCTCGACTGTACCATAGGGAGTGATTATAACGAGTTATGGCATAAAAGTTAGCACCACCTAAGCGATATTCATTGTCACCTTCAGTAGAAAAAGCATATAGGTTAAATTCTAAAGCTCTATCAACTTCACTAGGCATTGCTATACCTCTGAGCTGCCATTGAGTTAGCGCTAAACCTTTGCGTGTTGACTTTTTACTCAACCAAACTGGGTCTACTTTTGCCTCTACATTTAACAACCATGGCTCATCAGCACGCCACCCATGACGAGCGAGGTAGTTGGCAATACTAGCTAGGTTGTCAGCGCTACTGTGAAATAAATCAATGCGCTCATCACCATCACCATCGACGGCAAAATCTCGATAGCTGGTAGGAATAAACTGTCCCATACCCACCGCACCCGCCGCTGAACCTTTAACTCGCATAGGATCTAAACCCTGGCTATGGCTCAAGCGAAAAAACTGAGCTAATTGACGCTGGTAAAACTCACTTCTTCTAGGGTAATCAAACGATAAAGTCGCTAATACTCTCAAGATCAAATGCTGGCCCATGTTAGCACCATAATCACTTTCTATGCCGGCAATGGCGCCAATAATAGCTGCATCGACGCCAGTATCTTGAGCCAGTAAACGTAATTGAACGGCATGTTTTTTGACAAAATCTCGGCCTTTTTTAATGCGCAGCGGGGTAACTAACCGTTGCTGATAACCACTCCATAACAATTTGCGTTCTGGCGCGTTAAGCAGCACAGGAACAATGCTTGGTTTGGCGGTAGTCTGCGCCAAGTACTGCGCTACCTCCGTTTTAGTAAAGCCTAAATCACCTGCATTAGCTAGCCACTTTGAAACATTGTCTCTATTCTCAAAACTGGCGAAAGCAGGTAAACTAACAATGCCAACTAGTAGCCATGCCCATGC
>MDSY01060696.1_pt1 | contig 21423 bp, 2 predicted proteins | sample 811131 | NCBI WGS metagenome assembly MDSY01 (sample SAMN05326643, study PRJNA326480) | marine metagenome | isolation source: seawater | place: Atlantic Ocean: South West | collected 2010 | reverse complement strand
TTCCGCCAACAAGAGGTCTGTCTTGGCACGGCGCCAAGGCAGTCGACCTCCCTATGCCCTCGTACACGACGTGTTGAGGCAAGGGTCCATCTTTTATAGACAGCTGGGCTAAAGTGTAGGAAATGTCGGTGTGTTTACGGTGGGTTCGAGTCAAATTCCAGCGATACTGACTAAGGAGTCCGAGGACCATGCTGTCTCACGCTAAGAAGCGTGAATTGACGGTAGAGTCTTCAACTCCAGTACAGCGGGCTGGGATTGGCCTAAGGGGAAGCCGAGCGTGACGACTAAATCATATGCGTCACGTCACACCCCCCACCTTAAGCGAGCACGACCCGGGCTCGAAACTAGATCAGCCGGACGTGATATTTCTTTGTCCAATGCCTCGCCTTATGCTTACGCTACCCAAGGGTTTACAGTAGCGTAGCTCACACCAACCACGGTGTGCGGCGAGCCTTTTATTGTCCAAGGAACACCTCGTCGGGGTGACAGGATCTTTACAGTAGAAGACGTTGAACAACTTCGGCGATCGCAGCAGAGTATTAACAAGCGGGTGACACGCGCTACCCAACAAGTCACGTCTTCAAGGTTTTTTGGGTACTAATCCCCCCGTTACTTCTAACGGGGGTTCAAGAAGGTTCGTGTGGGCTCTGTTATAACCCCCCTTCTCTAGCGCGTGTGGTAATTGTAGGAAAGGGCGCGCTGCCCTGAAAGTTGGGAGCGGGCTAACAATTGACTCTTCCAGGGGCATTGGCCGAAAGGATCTAGAGTTGGCTACCGCTACCATCTTTCCCTACTGGTGGGGCTCGGGACACACGCGGTTAAGCTGAATGAACCGATAGGTAGGATAGGATGACCGCTCAACTGGGGTCGGTATGTGAGATAGAATGACCGCTGGGGTCGGTTAGAGCAAGTATAGGTCGCCAGGCTTCAGGTTCAGCACAAACGCGGTTAGGCTGAATGGGCCGATAGGTAAGATGGGATGACCACTGGGGTCGGTATAGCGATAAGCTCGCTGGGCTTCGGGGTTGGCACATCGCGGTTAAGCTGAATGGGCCTATAATTAGGTAGGTCGTAAATAAATAATTTTCATGGGAATGACCACTACGGGTCGGTAGAGCGATAAGTTCGCTGGGCCTGTACAGTAGGTCGATGCTCCTCGTTCTTCTCGCGAAGCGATGGTACGAGTGCATCTGATGGGGTGTCACCGATACTGTGGGCGGGTGGACAGGAAATGATAAGCTTGTGCGAGTCGCTCTTCCTCTTGGATGAGCTGCTTGCGTACGAGCGGGTCGGTGTCTGGGGCAACGATTGCGGATGATCGTCTGGAGGCTTCTCGCTCCATCAAGCTCTTGAGTTCTTGCGCAACTCGGAGGGGAGCATGCGATTTCGTGGGATACTTCAGTGGCTCCTCACGCCATTGCAGTCTGACTTTGGGCCTGAGTACTCTGGACACCGGTTGGAGCGTTTTGTCCCCCGGGTCTTGATACATTTTGCCCATAGCTCCTATCCAGTGATTGAAATCGCGCCAGTCAGGGGAAGGCTGCGACAAGCGGTGTTTTAGTTCTTCCACTCGAATGGCTAGTGGTTGTTGCGAGGCTTGCACTGCCACTGATAGGGCGCGAGCGGTGCTTTCTGGCAACGCTTGCTCGCGTTGAGATTTGCGTAGCAGGGTCACGTCGGGTCGATGGGGTAGCGAGAGCGCCATCCACGGTGGAACTTCGGTCTTTCCGTTGCAATGGAGCGGCGGTTCGTTACTGGGTCGAGATGGATCTTCTGATCCACAGGGGGTTACCGGGTGCCCTTTTGCTCGGACGATCTCCCAGGCCTGTCTCATGGCTTCGCCGTAAGGCGCACGGCCTTCCTGAAACGACGACCATACCTCTAATGGGGTGCGCCATCGGGCTTCGAGGTGCTTAGAAGTCTCTATAGCGGTTAGCTGTCCCGTCTCGGAGACGTGTATCCCCCATACCATGACATGGTGGATACCATCGCTTGTCGGGGGCTGCATTCGGACGTAACTATGTCCCCCCGGGTATGCTTCTAGGGCTATATCTATCTGCTTTTGGAGGGCGGGTCCATATGAGCCGAGCTCCTCGGTAAGCTCTCGGTGGGCAGCTTGGATAAGCGTTTCACCGGTTCTCGCCTTTCCCCCGGGGAGGTCCACGTGGGGGCCAGCGGGTTTACCGATTGATTCCGCTCGGATCCAGGAGAAGATATGCCCATCAGCTGTAGTGAGGACAAATTTCACGACTCTAGTCTCTTCTGCCGGGAAGTTCGGGACTCCCCCCACCTTAGCGGGGCTCTTTGGTTGGTATTCGGCGGCGTATGGATCCCTTTTACGCCTCACCATGGCCATAGCACGTCTCTGCGCTTGGTGATAAGTGGGCGGGGTAGGTGCACTTCGATGCGTTTCTGCAGACTGAAGGGGTCTCATGGATTCGAGCTCTTGTGGGGAGAAGAACCGTTGGTCCACCCAGATTTCTGCGTTTCCTTGGGGGCATTGATAATGCCAGGTTCCCGCAATGAGCCTGGCCGCAGTGGCTGGCTTGGGCCTGGCCGCGAGGGTGAGGAGTTGTGCTCCTTCACCGCTTCCAGCGGGCGGGACTGTGGCTCTTACGGGTGCAATTACCCTGTCGGCTCGCTTCTGTAGGCGCCTTTGTCTTTCTTCTATTTCCTTCTGGAGTATCGGTTGGGATTTCTGGGTTGCAACTGTAGAGTCTTCCTGACTCTCTCTGTCTCCAGTCTTGCGAGGGCGGGCTGCCGCATCGCGTTGTGCGTCAAAGGCAGCGACCTCTTCCATGCAATGTCGCATTAGGTGCGCTTGGGGTTCCCATCCATTAACCGCGCTGCTATAGCCTTTCCACTTGATGAGGTATTCCCGGTTATCTCCGGTCCCTCTTCTCGCAAGTATCTTCTCGACTATATACTCGTCATCTGCGAGTTGTACATCGGAGGTATATGTTTGGTACGGCCGTAGTCGAGTGACGTGGAATACGTCGTACAGCCCCCTAGATTTGAGGTCTCGGAGCTGAACATTTCCGTTAGCGAGTATCTCGGACACTCGGTAGGGGCCTTCGTAGATGGGGGCTAGTTTGCCTCCCTCCGGAACTCCGGTATGGTCATTTACCGGCCGGCGCACAAGGACGCGATCGCCGATCTGATACTCCGGCTCTCTTCTTGATAAGTCTCGCCGTTCCTTGCTGGACATCTGAGCGGCTTTTGTCAGGTGGGCTGCCGCATCCCATGCAATTTCCAGTCTCCTCTTCAACGCATGCGCGGTGTGCGGGGACGAGGACGCCTCTGCTTCGGTTATGGCGTCTACAGTCTCCATGGTGGACGGCAGGGTCGGCGTAGCGACTATCTCGGGGTCGGTTTCCGCGAGTAGGCGTAGGTCTGCGGGAGTGCGTAGCTCTCTTCCGAACGCCAGGAAAGCTGGGCTTTCTTTCGTAACCTCGTGCGGGGTTGCACGGAATAGGAAGTTCAGCCATGGTACGTGTAATGGCCAGTCTGTCCCATCTTGGCCAGTGGCTCTTAATAACCCGGCTAGTGTTCTGTTGTATCTTTCCACTAGGCCGCTGGTATTGTGGTGATACGATGTGGAGGGTTTAAGATCTACTCCGAGCAGCGTATACACCTCCTGACATAGCTTGGAGATGAGGTTAGAGCCTCTATCGCATACTAGGCATCTAGGTACTCCAAATCGTGAGACTATGTTCTCGACGAACGCCGCTACGATTTCTTCACTAGTGGGTTCGCTTGGTAGGGGGATTGCTTCCACCCAGCGGGTGAGCGCGTCACAGAAGATCAATAGCTTGCTGAAGACTAGCTCGTTCGGTCCTACGGGTTTAGATTCCGGTAGCGTCAGGACGTCAGCATAGATGGTATCGAATGGCCGTGAAGGTACCCCGGGTAAGATGGTGGTACCGAAACTCTGGCAAGGTTTCTTTGCCAATGCACATTCATGGCACTCCGCCACATGCTGGACCACTGATTCCCTCATTCCGGGCCAATAGGCCCGCTGGCGTAGTGCCTGATACGTTCTCTCGATTCCCGGGTGGCCAGCGCGTTCGTGGAAAGCTTCCATGAACGGGCCTCGTAGAGCGACGGGCACGGCTAATTGCACCGCGTTACGATGAGCGCGCGGGTCTCTTTGATATTTGAATAGCAAGCCTTCTCTGATGGTGTATTCTGAGGCTATCGCTACAAAGCGGGCGATAGCAGGCCCTGTCAGCGAGGTCGGTATGGCCTCTGAAATTAGGTGCTCCATAATTTCGCTGCACCATAGATCAGTTTGTTGTTCTCGGCGTACATCCTTACTATGAGGTACGTCATGGGCGGCGTATTTCGACCAAACTTCCTTAGCGCGTGCTGCTGAGTCGTTGATCTGGGCGAGCTGTGGCTGTTGCTCTGAACGGTGTGCGTTGGCCGCTACTATTCTGCGAACGGAGGGGGTGACTTTTCCGCTTATCATCCTCGCGGTCGCCCATCGCCCGTTGTTTAGCTGTTGCAGCTCTGTCCAGGTGGTACAACTGGCAACTACGGAGTTCAGTGACCGCCGTAGCGACTGAACCTCTGGGAGGCTTTCGCCTGCCTCGCCTTCTATCGTCTGGTACTGGGTTTGTAGTTCTTTCGAAGTTAAATCGCGACGCCTTCGTTGGGCTTTTAAAACAGCCTTGGCTATCGCTAGGTCCCACTCCTGGAGGACTGTTTGCATAGGAAACCAGCCCGGTTTATCCGCGTCGTCGGTGGCGGATGCCTGTAGTTCGTAAGGCTCGGGTGGATGAAGGGCGACCAACCATATGAAGTGTTGGTGTCTCATGTGCCAAGGGCTGTCCCCGGGTACTCTGACCCTAGCTTGGCCTTCGGGAAAGAGTTTGAGCTGCTCATCCAATGATGATGCTAGTACGGGAGGTAGCTCCTTAAACGCATCTCTGAGCGCGCTGCGCGCTGTGAGTACATGACTCTTATCTTTGTTACACCTTTGGGAGGCACTCATTTGAATCGAGTTACCACTTTGCTTAGTTTTAGGTTTATGGCACCACATGACTTGGCCGTTCAATGCGACGACTACCACATGTACAAAGTATTGTAGTCTCTCGGAGCGCTCTGGGTTGTCTGCGGCCTCTAAGTGCCCGTTGAACTCCATTTCCAGGGCTTGAAGCATCTTCCGTGCTCCTGTGCTTCTGACGTTGAAATCTGTGCTCAGCGCTCGTTGGAGTGGTGCTGATTGTAGGCATAGTCCGGCGGCATGGGTGGCCGCAAGCGCTAGGTATAGAGCCTTTTTGGATATGCGGTGCGTGGACAGCATTACTTCAGCCAGTTCGGCCGCTCTGAGTCCTAGCCCTTGTTCCTTTAGTCGGAGTAAGATTGCTTCTAGCGTGGTTATCCGGATTTGTCGGCCTTTTCGGAGCTGAATACCTAGTTGCTCGAGGGCAGCAGGTCGCTCGTCGGCGGGTAGACGAGCCTCTAGAGCCGCAAGTAGGTCGAACGTTTCTTGGACTGATAGGTCTGTTGTAGAGGGCTGTACCCGCGGGCTCGCGGTATCCTTGGTTGTGCCCGCCGTTGCTACTACTTTGCGTGCCTCTTGGTCAGCTGGGTGCGGTGGTTTGGTTTCGACTGTGTGTGTTTTGGCCAATATTCCTCCCCCCTCCTTAAGGGCGGCGCCCCCGGACGCTGCCAACTCCGTCTCCGGGCGGGTGAGCGGGGCCTCAATATTCTGTGGGTCTGGGTTCTCTAACCCTGCTGTCAGGGCATCCGTGTGCCTGCGGGTTGATTCATCCGAGATCTTGGCCCATTCTGGTGTCTCTACTTCTCTAGTAAGTTTTGCATATTCGGGGTTCCCTTGCATGCGGCTAATGAAATCGGCGTCGTAGTGTATACGACCCGGTCGATGCCATATCTCGAAGCGGTATTCCTGAAGTTTCAGATACCACCTCTGTAGGCGGGACGCCGGACCGCCGCCGACAGTATCTTTGGCTGTGTGTAGATATAACAGCGCAGCGTGGTCCACTCTTAGGATGAACTTTTTTCCTGATGCGGACCATAGGTAGGGCCTCCACTGTTTGATGCAGCATATTATGGCCAGGAGTTCTAATTCTGACACGTTGTAGTTTGCCTCGGCGGGGGTTAACACTCTGCCCCAATAGGCTATCGGTCGTTCTGTCTCGTCCTCGTCTCTCTGACAGAGGACGGCTCCTAGACCAGTGATGCATGCGTCCGTGTGCACTATAAACGGCTTGTCCCACCTGGGCAATGCCAGCACCGGCGCTGTTGTAAGCGCTTCTTTTAGCTTGCGTATGGCTGCTTGCGCTCCTTCTTTTTGGCTTTCGGTGGCCACGTCTACTCCGTTGCGCGTGAGCTCGGTGAGGGGCTTGGCTATGGCCGCGAAGCCTCTGATATGTTTGCGGTAGAAACTGGCTGCTCCAAGAAAGGAGCGCACCGCTGTTATGTTGTTTATAGCTTCGGGATTGATTTTTCGGATGGTTTCTACCTTCTCGGGCGACACGCCGATGCCTTGGTTCGAGAGGCGGAACCCTAGGAAATCTACCGTTGAGGCGAAGAGAACGCATTTCTTGGCTTTAAGGCTAAGGTTGGCTCCTATGAACCGTTCAAGGACTAGCTCGAGTCGCTCCATCATTTCCTCGAAGTTCTGGGCCCAAACAAGGGTATCGTCCATGTAACAGACACAAATAGACCACTGGAGTCCTTGCATGACCTCATTCATTAAGTTGACCATATATGATGGTGCGCATTGCAATCCGAAAGGTAGGCGTGTGTAAGCGTATTTTCCGTCCGGTGTTACAAAGGCCGTCTGTGGTTGCGACTCCGGGGCTATAGGGATGCCATGGAATCCGCTGGCTAGGTCCATGGTGCACCAGTACTTCGGGGCATTGCGGTGAGCCTTAGGGACCCGGGGGCTGTCTGCAGCTTCGCTTTTGGCCTCTGACTCAGATGTCATGTCTGCGTGTGGCTCGAGCGGTTTAGTGGCGTCGGGGTTGAGGGGCGTGTCGATGTTCGCTTCTCCTGCCTCCTTCGGGAGCTCAGGCTCCGTCGTCGCGGCGTGGGAGATGTCGGCCGGGGCGCCCTGCAAGGGCGACTCGGCTTCCTTTTTGAGTTGTATGATTTGTTCGTTAAAGAAACCCTCCGTCATTGCTTCCAAGCAAGTATCTATCCGGGGTAAGGGGCTATCTTGTACCAAAAGTTTCGAGTTTAGGTCTCGGTAGTCTATGCATTGTCGGAGAGTGCCGTCTTTCTTTCTGACTAAGACAATGCGCGATCCCCAAGGGCTTTGAGTTTTGTAGACGATGCCGCGGCGTTCCATTTCGGCCACGTTTTCCCGGACGAAGCGGCGTCCTTCTACCCCTAGTCGCGGCGGAGCGTGCCGGTGGGGCACGGCGCCTTCTTTGAGAGGAAGATGCACTTCAATTGCATGTGTTTGCGACGGCGCGTTGGAGTCCTGAGCAAAGGCACCCAGCCTTCGTTCGACGAGCTCGTCGACCTGTCGTCGTTCGTCTGGGGAGAGTAGTCCGTCTGGGTCGATGACTAGCTCATCAGATATCTTCTGAATCTCCTCCGGCGTGAACGTGGGCCCATCCTTTTGGTCAGCCGCCTCGCTCCCTATCTCCATCTCCGCTAGCGGCGACAGGGCGGGTATTGATACAGCTGCGTGCGCTAGATTGAGTACTCTCACCGGGACGTGGAGGTCGTTGGAGCCTTCTGGCTTTCGCGGTCTCGACAGTGAGTAAGCGACGCGGACATTCGGATCCAACCCTCTATGCTCGGCTAGGGGTTTTACGAGGAGCGGTTCGCTGCATGGAGGGTCTTGTAGCCGGTCCGGCAGGCGTAGTAAGAGCTCTCTCTCACTGCGAGGGGCTACTCGGAAGGCGGTGACGTTAAACAACAGGTGGTGTTGTGGCATGGTCGCAGCCCTATGTTCCTTAGGCGCGACTGAAGCCACCCGAGTCTGACTTTTCGGCTGTGCCGCCGGATCTGTGGTCAGGGGTAGGCGGACTCTTCCGTACGCAGGGTGGTTAAGTGTACAAAACCCGGCGACTCCGTCGCCTTTGTCAACCCGTGGGCAGACATCTCCCTCGCGAGGGGCCATGAAGTCGGCTCCCATGAGTAATAGATCCCCTCCTAGCACCACTTGAAATGTGTGGCGGAATGGGATCCGAGAGATCGTGAGTAGTAGGTCGGCTTCGCCTAAGATGGCTAAGGGTTCTCCGTTAGGCCCGCATACTTCGCCGGAGATCTGGCTCTGAGCCCAACGGAACTTTACGACCGCGTCCGGAGGAAGCATTTTGAGGAGCTCGGTGCCGATCAAGCTTACCGCCGCTCCGCTGTCGCCCATTGCAGCTGGGGACCAGGCACATGCGTGTCCGACTAGATAGGGTGCCTTCAGCTTTTTCTGCCCCGTATTGTGTATGCTAATTAGCACGTCCTTAAGCCAGGCGCAATGTGTTTGGTGGTGTGGCGGGAGCCTCGGGGTGTGGGATATCGATTCTTCTCCGAACGCCTCCGGAAGGTGCAGTGGTACCAGTTCCGGTTCCAGTTTCTCGTTCAGCCTTACTTTCGATGGGCGCGGCCGGAATCGGCTCTCTATCATATCCTGATAGGAATGCTGGTAAGAGGCTAGCCCGATTCCGTGGGCAGTGCAAATTCGTTTGTCTAGCCGAGACGCCTGTCCTATAGAAGACGCTCGACGGTCTTTGTTAAGTCGCCACGAGCGTGCATGTGTACTGATGACCTTTTTGGCTCTGACACGATTTGACATGACGCAAACCCGTGGCTCAGTGTCGGCAGTCGCTTTCACAAACTGTATACTCGACGATTTCTTCGGTGATTGGTTACTGCATGAGCTCGCTCCTAGCCCCCTGGGGCATGGATCTTTCCCGGCTCTCGGGCGTTGGCAAACTAAGCATACGTCGCCGAGGGTACGCGCCACGCTGGGGAGCAAACTGGCTATGGATGCCCGGGCCTCTCGAAACTGAAGTAACCCTGGGGCTTTCAATCTGAGGCTTCGCGCTAGTCGACGCCACTTGGGGAATAACGACACCGACAACTGTCGCTGCCCGAACTCCTCTGTGGGGGGTCGTAGCCCTGCGGCAGTCCTGTCCAAGATAGCCTGACAATCCTGTGGTAGTCGGCGCCACTCATGCCGCGGGGGTGCGCCATCGGTGCCGCTTACCGGGGTCCAGATCCACCAAGTTCCGAACCGTCGATGAATTCGGCGGATAGGGGGCATCGGGGGAGCTCTGGCTGGGAGAGCTATGGTTGCGCACGGACCGGGGCGGTGTTCTAGCAGGTGATCTCGTACTATTCGTTGAGCGTCAAGCCACTTTGACCGGTTGGCTAGGTCAGTCCATCCCCGCGTCTGGGGCCGGCTTGCTACCCCGAAGATGTTGCCGCGAAGTAGCTCTGTTTGGCGTTTCCAGGCCGAGAATACTACTGACTTGTAGCTAGGTAATTCTTTCGGATTTGCCTTTTGGTGCCTGTTTGCCGCTACCGTTATGCGGCCACGGCTTTGGGAAGTCTGCCCGGCCGGGCAACGGCTGGAGACATCTAGGATAGCTGCTACCACTGCCGCCTCTCGGCAAAAGTGTCCTACTGCGGCCCAGTCGGGTCGATCTCCCGTTAGTGCACCTTCTTTTCCGTATATGGTGCTTAGGCGGTGCTCTATCGCTATGTTTATTTGGGACTCGTTTTGTTGGAGCCGCCGAGCGGCTATGCCCGGGACCCATTGCTGCGCCATTGCACGGGCGATCCCGTCAAAGGTACGTCCTTTGATTAGGGCCCTGAGCGGCCCATTTGGTAGTATGGACAAGGGGTGCATTCGTCCCGGGACTTCTTGTGACGGTCTCAGTAGTGGGAGCCCAGAGAGGTATAGGCTCGTGGGTTTGGTTACTTCGCAGGCATGCATGTGAGGATGGATAGTCTGCGAGGGTTTGAGCCCGCCAATAGCCGTGCAGGCTTCAGGGTGCATTTTCGGGTTTTCCAGTGCGATAGCGGGGACCTTCGCTTCCCATAGGTCGCCGAAGAACCTTGCCGCTTTGTGCATGCGTTCGCGGCGACCCGGACGTGGGAGGTATAATGAGGAGGAGTTGCACAAGTGTTGGCAGGGTGGGAAGCCGACTAGCAGGTCCCATCCTAAGTGCAATACCTCTGTAGCTTCGCCCGTGAGATGGCGTGGTCCATCGTATTCTGGGGGAAGTAGGTCAATTGACATAGGAACCGTGTGACCGGTGGCCTGCATGCGGCTATTCACGGTTAGCGATTCCTCACAGACGATTAGAACTCTAGGGAGACCGATTGGAGAATGCTTTGTTCTTGGTCTCGGGTCCTTGGACGTTACTCCGGCCGTCTTTGTAACTTGTACAAGTAGGTGGCGCCATAGTTGCAGTGGGTCTGCTTCGGCAAGGGCCCATACCGCCTCGTCTAGTGGTACCCATTCATATCCTGGCGGGGGTTTGTGGAAGAGCTTATCTCCTAACCGCGCTTCTACATGCCAAGCTGAAGCTTCGAAATTCGTTCCTTCGAGCGAGCGTTCGTGGTCATCGGAGATTGCAGGAGACGGACGGAGCACTCGTCGCAGGCCGTTGGGGGGGTACGGACATTTTCCCGTCTGTTGCGATGCGGCTAGTGTCTTCCATTGTGTGTATGCGTGTCCCTCGGGGTTCCTTCCCATGGCGTTATCTAACGCCTGGCACAACAACGGGTCATTGGTTATCACTGTTGGGTGTGTCGTAGCGGTCGTGGAGGCATCTAGTGGCAACCTGTTTTCCGATCTATGGAACGGGGCGGAGTGTCCTTTTGTAGAAAGGACCTCCACTGCGTGACCTCGATGCCGGGTGATGACCGTGTACAACGCTTGCATGAGTAAGGGTTTCAGGCAGGGCTTGCCGTCTCCGTAGATTTCTTCCTTAAGGGTTTGTAGCTGCCAGTGGGCTCTCCACTGGGCTGCCGTATACGAGCCTGCTCCTTCCAATTGAGTGCGAGCTACTGCTGTCAGGAGATATCCTCCCTTTGCGGCCCGCCATGCAATTGCCTCTGCTTCCTCTCGAGAAGCGTTCTCGAGGACGGTTAATATTGTTTCGCTGTATAGCCTTCCCGAGCGGGGAATGTCGTGCACTTCTGCAAATTCTAGCACCGCGCGGGCCGCGTGGGGCTCGTCTATTTGTCTGCACACTGTGCTCATCGGCATTAGGGACTTTTCCGTCAGTCGGGTTCCGCGCTCTATCAGTTGTATGAGGGAGCGGCTTAATTCTCCGATGCGTCCGTGCTCGATTAAATAGTGCAGAGCAGCTGCTTCTCGCGTGCTCAATTCGTACCCAGGTAGCCTAATGGCGCCTGGGGGTGTCTTCCGTGAAGCAGTCGGCTTTCGGGGGTCATAGTGGCGTGCCCGTAGTCTTGGGGCTGACCAAAACCTCCAGCAATTCTGTAGTTTGTGTGCTGCCGTATCTAATAATAGCGTCCCATCTCCAACCTCTGGATTCGTCGGTTTGTATTGTAGCGGGGTGTTAATAAACAGTTGTTCAAGCGATTCTGTGGGTCTCCCTTTAGCTCCTTGGTACTCTAAGGGGGTTTTAATGGTTCTTACGGCGTCCCGCCGTGTTCTGTGGTTTATTGGTTGTATGTTCTCTCTTGCTTGCCGAGTGTTGTGACAATTTACTTCAGGTTTATTTTCTTTAACACTCGGTGGGACTACATGGGGTATGTGGACTTCACATGGTGCATGTTCACTATGTTCACTCCCCCCTTCCTTACCTGAGGCTCCGTCCCCGCAAGCCTCATTGCTTCCCTACTGGCCGGTGCGGCGCTGGCCGCCCTCGGGCCGGGTGGCCTTGTTCTTTCCCCATCTCTCCTTCAGAAAGCTAGCACCTGGGTTCCCTGCTTTGAGCAGTGTAGCTATGGTGCGAGGGCACACCTTCGGGTTGTGCTGACCATCGCGTACCTCTTGAGGCCACAGCTTCCATTCCTCTCGGTTAGCTGGCTGCGCGGCCCACACCGAACAGTGCCGGCATGCGCCCTTGTGATTGAAGGTGACCATCGGTCTTCCGTCGTTGAAGTAGGCGGGCTTTCCGTCGTTCTCAAAGACCGGGGTGGGTTTGCATTCGATTTCGCTCGCGAACCGCGTGCAGTCATCGGATGGCCAGATGACGGTGGCCAAGCGGCGTCGCGTCGGGTCCGACTCCTCGGACGCGCGGCGAACCTCCATCATATCAATCCAAAGGTTAGTAGTCGTGATCGGGTTCGGAGCCGTTGAGCCCCGGCGGGGCTCCGTCGGCTGGAAACTACCCTGCCGATCCGTGTGGTCTAGTGGTTTGAGGTGTTGCATCTGTTGGGGCTGCGGCGGTGGCGGTGGTGGCGGCTGCGGTGGTCGCATCGGGGCCAAAGGAGGCGGAGGCGACGGCTGATGCGGCTGAGGTGCCGGCCTCTGCATGGGGGCCGCGGACCTAGTGGTGACGGGGGCTACCGTGTTACGGATCCTTGGGCCTCGAACGCGAACTTGCCTCGCGAGGTGCGACGGATCCTCTTGGTCCAAGACGTTGGAAGCTGCACGCCCTCCGTTTCGGTATCCGAGCGATAGGTTCTGGTCTAGGCCGATGACGCCGGCCGTAAACGCAATGGTCTGCAACTGCAGCACATTAGGGCGATCACGCTCATTGACCGTGCGTGCATACGCCCTAGCGTTTGTGCAGGCGCGGTCGAAGGCTAGCGCCACTTCCGGTGCCCAGGGTTGGTCACCCGACTCGATCGCATGCACTGCGTAGCGGTGTAGGTCCGGGATCACTTGCCTGTCGGTATTGCACAGCGTCGTGTAGAGATAATCCCTACCTTGTTGCTCTTGGTGCTTGCTCTGCAGCATGAGCAGCTCAATGTTTGCAAACAGGTCAACTAGGGCTTGGCCGGATTTGCGCTGGACGGTCTGAAGCGCCGTCAGCGGGGAGTATTCCGGGCAAAAGTGGTTGTCACACGCGAGGAGCAGGCAGTTCGAGGCTAATGTCACAAAGGTCTGCAGCCCCTGCACAATGAGCGCTGCTAGCTGTGGGAGCGCCTGGGTGTGTCCGAGCATCCGGTTCAATTCGTCTCTGATCGCAGGGAGGAACTCGGAGCCGGCGCAGCGAGTGTCGACACACTGTCGCAGTGTGATGCACATCTCCGCGCGGACTTTGATCCAAGCGTGAAGTTGTTCGTGCTCTGTAGGCGCCGTAAGTCTGGCATCGTGGAAGAACTTGAAATCCTTCTGCGACACTCGCGTATCCGACAGTTTCTTGAAAGAGTTAAAGACCCTATCTTGGCGCATCGGGGGCCTCTCTAGGTTAGGGTTGAAGCAATTCGTGTGCGGAGAAGCGCAGTTGGCTTGCCATGGCTGCCGGCGCACTCGCTTCACTAACTCTATCACCGCCGGGTCTACCTGGTGTCGTTCGAAGTAACGGTCCATTATGCCCGTACTAGGCGCGTCGGTAAACGTCGTTGACTCCGCGGCTTCCCAGTATGAGAGGGTATTCTGCTGCGCATCGGCATCCGAGTTGTTGGGTTGAGTGAAGGTTGAGCCCGTCGCTCCTCGGTGTGCTGCCTGCGCCGAGGAGGTGGAGGCCGGCGCATGGCCAGGCTCATTCGAGGGGGTTGGCGCATGGCTAGGCCCACTCGAGTGATGCCTGTTGGCACCCGGGCCAGATGGAGTTGGGGTAGGGGCCTTGGGCGTATAATCGCGGGGTGTCGGGGACGGCGGTGATTGACTGCGGGCCGACGACTGACGGGATGGCATCTCGGGCTCGTCATCCCATCGGGCGTCCGTCCCGCCATGTTGGAAGTGCTGCCACCGGCTCTCCGTGCCTGCCGGCCGCTCCGAGCGGGGTCGATGAGGGAGGCTATTTGGCTCCACTGAGTCAAAGATGACTGAACGACTGTGGCTGGCTCCGACGTCTCGAGTATGAGTCGCTCGCTGTGACGCCGTTGCTTCGGACGCTGCCACTCCCTTCGTGCTCTGGGGCAGTTCCTCTTCAGCCCCCTGCAGTGCGGCGGCCGTCGCGGCAACTAGACGCCTCTGTAGCTCGGCGTCAGTTCTAGACTGTACTTCGGCCTCTATTCTGTCCTCTAAGCTCTGCGCCTGCCGCCTTTTCGCTTCAGCTCCCGTATCATGGGTGCTTGGGTATTCAGGTTGTTTGCCTTGCCGTCGGAGCGCTGCCGGAGCCTCCGGGAGGAAGCTCCCAAACGCTTCCTGAGGCGTGAACCGGAACGGGCCTCGAGATTCTACTACTGTTGCCGACTCCGAGGAGGAGCCCTCGGTCGCTTCACGAGGCGTGGCGGGTGGGGCTGGTACTGCCGCCGTCCAACTTTGGAAGGCGACGTCAGGGCCAGGGGTGAAAGTTAAGATCTCGGCCCTCTGACGCGAAGGGGGTAGAGGGATAGGGGTGGCCTCTAGGTCTCCCTGTGCGGTGGCTTCTACATGTGTATTTCCATCCGCTCCGTCTCCCAGTGGTCGGTAGGGCGGGCTGACATCGATAGGGTTTTCCTGTCGGTCGGTCGGTAGGCCTCGCTGGTTACTACTCACTTGGTCGGCGCTCGGTGCCAAGGCGGGGGTTGAAGATTGGGGATCCACTGGGTCCAAAGCCTCTTGGTCGCCAGGCTCGTCGGCATCTTGTCCGATTTGAAGCTGGTGGATACCATGCGCCGCATCCGATATGTGAGATTGACCCCTAGTGATAACCCCTCCTCTCTGGCGAGGCTCTTCTGGGTTAAGGTTGGTAGACGGATCTGCGTCATCAGATTGGTGCGGTTGGTCGCCGCCGCCCCTCATCCGGCCTAATAGCGCATAGCGACTGCCACCGCGCAGGCCGACGCCGCGTCCGCTATCCATGGTGTCGAAGTTGACTTGACGGGGTCCTCCTAGGAGCCGCCATCCCAACATGTTTGGACTTACGTGTCCGACTATTTGGAGCACGATCCGATAGAGCAAGAGCGCTGCCTGCTCGTCGAGATCTAGCTTGATCCTGTGGCGTTGGGCGTTTGGATAGCCGTTAACGTCTAAGAAGACCGTCACTTCACAAAGCCCACTCGGTGGTGTGTGTGAGTGCATGTATTGCTCCTCCAATTTCTGTAGAAAGGAGGTCTCGGCGACTGCGCGGCGCGAACGGAGGCTGATCGGGGAGCGATCATGCCATTTAGACTTGGAACACTCTTCGCGTTCGGCCCGACCTTGGGGGGCGCGCCTCTTCATTGCCGCCGCAACTAGCATCCGTTGGCTCCCATGTCCACGCCCATGATCGCGGTCCCACGTGTTCTGGTTGGTAATCCACCCTGGTTGGCGGTCCGTCATATGGGCGTTCTCCTTGCCTCCCCTTCCGCTCTTCGGGAGGTAGGGTTGCCGGCGCGCTAACCTGTTGGATGCACCCGTCATCCGCGGGTGTAGAAACTGGCTAGGGCTCACGCTATTGTCTTCAGCTTCCTCCTCGTCGTCGTCATGAATGGAAACAGCATCGTCGACTGCGCCACTGGATGGAGGCGTGTTCGAGGTTTCGTTGAAACTTAGCGTGTATCCCTCGGGGAGATCCCTCAGATCTACTACTGAAACGTTCGGCTCCTCGCCCGTCCGCGCACGCCACAAAGGTGGCTCTTCGGCGTCGCCGGCGTATGCCCCATCTGAGTTAGTGATGATGCAAATAGCCTCTTGGCGGCTCTTGGCGACGTGTTGTCCGCGAGCCAATTCTTTAAGCCCGAGGGTGATGGGAGTAGTTTCTCTATGGTCTCCAATTTGGTACTGGTAAAGCGCATCCCTTCCCCAGGAAGGTAGGTGGAACGGCGCCGGGAACCCGCCATCAAGCATACGGCATAGAGCCGGGATCTTGTTACGCGCCCGCGCGTCCCAATATGCCAGGCTCGCTCCTCTCCTGGGGCCTCCCTCCGTGCATTCCTCTGACATCCATACGTCCGCTAGCGTTTCAGCCCGGAACTCTTCTGGGCTCGTAGCGGCATACAGCATGTTGTTGGGCAGTCGGCTCCGGGTTGCGCTGCTAACGTGAAGGGTCGGGTTGCTGGCACTAGGGAACCGGTGATCTGGCAGCAGGTATTTTAGCATTGCATCCGGCTTCTGCCACCCTTCCGGATCAGCGGTGTAATCGCACAAATGACCCAGCTCGTGTAGGACGCGCGAGACCTTATAAGTCAAGGTCTTGGCAAGGTCCATGGTTACGCTTAGTGAATGTACTAGCTCTGCGAGGTCGATCAGAATCACTCCCGCAGACGGTACCACTAGCGTTTTGGTGGCCTTACCGTAGTACTTTAGGTCATTGATGAAGTAGATGGCACGGAGGTTAATCTGCGTATATAAGGCTTTTGGAGCGTGCCCGAGCATATATTCGAGTAGGGTGCAGTATTTGTCCTTGAAGAGCTCTGCTCCCCCTCCCTTAGTCCGCACGCTTGCTGTTTGGCCTTCATACGGGTAGGATAGGCCGCCCTGGTACACTCGGCCATATTTATGGAGACTCGTTAACTCTCGCGGAAAGTCTGTGGATTCCAGGGTCAAAGGGAATTCTGTATATTGGATACGGCCAAACATAGAGCCATCCACCTCCTGTTTTACCCACGAGGTCACATAAACGGGGTCAGATGGGCACTCGCCGATCTCGTAGGCGTCCCGGTTTTGTGGGGTGATAAACTCGCCGGGGCCGTAGTATCGACGGAACAGTTCCTTCACCGTGGGGAGTGAGTCTACTATCGAGACTAGCGGCAATTTGCAGCGACCTTTATAGGAAGGTTGAGGCCGGTGAGCAGGGGTTGCCTTTTGACGGTCCCATCCTGGGCGGCGGTCGGGAAGGTTAACCCTTACTACTGACAGAGCGCGGCCGGGGTGGTTTGTCGGGTCCTTGCGGAACGCCACCCAGTATTCAGCCGTTGTGTTGTCCGAGTAATCGAACCCATTGCACTGGTGGGTTTCAAAAGTCAACCGGGTGCTGTCCGCTTCGGCGTTCTCACTAATGGAACCCTCGTGCTTGTTGAGTAGGGTCGCTCGTCCTGTGAACCATTGGTTCAGGATAGGGTCACACGGTGTCGGGGTTGACGAGATGGGCGCTGGAGGAGACGGTGTTTGCTCCTTTGGCTTCTGGTATCCGGTCTCTCCCCAGCCACCACTGTGCGTGAAACCGTACTGGCCACTGCGGTGGCCGTGTTTCCCCTTCGATCGTGGGCCATACGGGGCGCACTTCGATACGAACTGAGACCGCGTCAACCTCTGTTCATTTTCTAGAGATTCTGCTAGATTTTTGAGCGAACCCCTGCCTCCTTTCGGCCTACTGAAGGCCGCGGGATGGCATGGCTGTTGCGCTTTGGCCCTAGGATCTGGTGTATTCTTGTTCATCGTGCCCATAAGCTTGGGGTGCGCCTGAATCCGAGATGCATCGATAGTAATATCTTGGTTGGCCTGTAGGCCCTGTCCGCCGTGCTCGATCGGAACGGTTGCACCGCTCACAAACACTACCGTCGCCCCCGAGGCGTCTCCTTGGAAGGCGACCGATAGAGGCCGTGTGTCTAGGTACGCGGCCGGAAGACTCGTCCCGTTGTAGGTGCTGGAGAGGGAGTCCCTCTCGACCGGTCGCTGCGTTGGGTCCGCGGTTTGCGAGAGGTGAGTATATTGTCCTTGGGGCGTCGGCTCTGTTTTTGGCGCGTGAGCTGTAGCCGCATCGGGCTCAAGCGGCATGATCACGTCCGATTCTAACTCTAGATCTCCGGCGGTCATCGTGATGAGCTCGGTCCTGGGCCTGAGAACTTCGAGGCGGTTCGCCCACGTACGATGGCACCGCATTCTGCAGCTTGCCTGACGAGCCTTCTCGTCGACATCGGCTGCGAGGTGGGCGCGGAGCACGACTTCGATATCCCTGAGAGTTGTCGGCCGTAGAGGGTCTTCCTGCAGTAGTCGGCCTAGCTGTCGGATGGCAGCCTCGCAACTCTCCTTACCCTTAGAGAGGTGAATGCACTGTATTGCTTTATCGTATGCGGAGGCTATTTTATCGTACCTCCGTACTATATTGTCGGCGCATTTGATCGGCGGCTCCCCAGGAGTCTCCCCCGGCATGCACGTCGGCGCCGTTGTCTGTTCTCCTTTTGGGGCATCTACCGGGCCGGAGTAGAAGGTCAAGTGCCGCCAGGCGTGTAAGACGGCCTCGTCTTCTACCTCTGAAGCTGGCACGACTGCGTCGATTCCGCAGAGGGGGCATATTACGGTGCTGTCATCGACAACAGACGTGTCGGGGCAAATTGTCGGCTTTCCTAGGCAGTAATAGCAGCGAGCTCCGGCTTTGTCTGAGAGGAGGGCGAGCAGGTTGTTAGTGGCCATCCTGTGGCAGCGAGGCGGCGATCCGGTAGAGAGCTCTCTCAGTACGTGTTGAGAGATGTCTATCTGTACCGCCTTTAACGACGACGATCCGTCAGGCTCCGGCGTGGCGTGAGCCTCAGACGGGTCGCCGCCCCATGCGTCGCTGGAGTCGGTTGTCGATTTAACATCCTCGTGATGCGTCAGGTCAAGGCGCCTCCGCCTGGGCGCGCTCTCAGTCTTTTCTCGAGAGAGCTGAATGGGTGCTGGCGGCGCGTTAGGTGGTGTTGGGGTGTGCGGCGGAGCAATGGGGGTGACCAATGGTTCGGGAGGAGAGAGAGTCTCTACCTCCTGGGGTGTACTCACGTCGGTGGCGACCTGGGCGTCTGGCGGGCTTCCGCATGGCGCCTGAGGATCCTCGTGGAACGCGTCTTCGCGCCAGTATTTAGAGGGACTGTTGTCTCGTGTGGGCGGCGGCGTTTGTGGTCTCAGCAGCGAGGGCTCGTTCTTTTGTGGGTCGGCGAGGCCTGATGTCGATAGGCTGTCCTCTCCTTGCGCAGGGGCGGGTATCGGGACAAACTGTAGCGCTTCCGTCTTCGTATCCATCAAGTGTGTTGAGGAGTCAGAGGGCTCGCCCCCCCACGCTTCTACTTCTCTATTGATATGAAAGGATTGATAATTAGAAGCTGGTGAGCTATACTTAGCGTTTGCGGCCACCCATGCTGACTCGGTATTTAGCTGAGTGGTGGCACCGCTGGCGACTAGGCGGGGGCTGTGTCCGCCGCTTGGCGCTGCAGGGTGCGAGAGGTTCTTGGTACAAATCGACCCCTCCTCACAAGTGGCCAACCTGTGGAGACTCGGGTTTGAGTGAGTGTCGGGTGTGTGGTATCCAGGCTGGGCAATCATCGTATTGTCCGTGTGTGCTCGCGCCTGTGTCTCGGTCGAGCGGATGCGGTTGTAGGCCTGGCGTTTCGCCGCGATGTATTCTGCAAACTCCTTGGCCGCGTTGGCCTCCTGTCCCGTCCACAGGCGCGGTAGCTGGCTGCCCGACAGCCGCGTCGCGCATGCGACGAGGAGGCGCGGTCGCTGGGGCTCGTCGAAAGCCTCCGAGACCACATCATGCACCCTTTCGGGGAAAGTGAAGGCGTTGGCCCTGCGGTGTCGCATCAGCCCCTGGATTGTTTCGCGTTCCTCAGCATTTAGTGCCGGGCAGCTAATCAGTTCGCCTAGCTGCATGTTGTCGAGCGCGGTGACCGGGTCTTGCATGGATGCCCTCATTGCGGTAAGCCATTCGCGTGTGGCTTCGAGCCGCGGCGTTAGATCGTCGAGCACCTGCAGGCCATTGGCCATGACATTCAGAAAGGCCGGGTACACGCTGTTCGTATCGACGCCGGGCTGGATGTCGGTGGCGAGGCGGCGGCCGGTGCCTTCGCGCTGCAACTGTTCGTTGACTATCCGTTGCTGTTCATCGAGCTGCAAGAGCAATGCAGCTGCACCAGGGTGGAGCTTGGAAAGCTTCTCCAGGGATTTGGAGTGCTCGCCGACGGTCATGAGTAGCATCTGGTACATATCCGTGAAGGCGGACTCGATGCGGTCGAGCTGCGGAGCGATGGCCTCACTGACGGCGCGGGCCTCGTAGAAGTATTTCATCAGCTCCTTGGGGTTGTGCGGCATTGAACCCCCCGCGTGATTGAAGTCTAGATTCGATTCGGCCTCCAAAACAATGGTAAACGCCTGCTTGACCAGCATCGCCAGTTCGTCGAGGGCTTGCTGACAGCCGATCATCGGGTTGACGATCTTGTACATCGAGGGCATCAAGGTCAGGAAGATGGTGGCGAGCAGCTTGGTGGTAGGAGAACCCGGCGTCAGGTTTGCGTTAAGGATCGGCTGCTTGGCATGGATGGATATGTAGCAGCAGATGGCGGCGAGCATCTCCTGCTCCGTCGGGTCGCGGCGGTCTGGCAGCTGCTGGCGTACTGTATCCCTTAGGCTCTCGAGGTCGCCCTGAAGCGCTTGGAAGCTTTGCCAGAGCGTCGCTAGGGCTGGCGAGCAGCTGGCGTCCGCCGTAAGCTTAGCCATTTCGTGGCTGGTCACGTAGAGAGGTGCCTCGTCCCGCAGCTTCTGCTTCTGCTGGGCTAACTCTACGTTTGCCTTGATTTCCTTTAGCCGGATCCGGATCGACTCGGTCAGCGTCTCGTCGCTCTCGACGGGCAGCGCCTTGTCTTCCTCCTGCCTCGGCGAGTAGCTGGCGTTCATCACACGGCCCCGCGGTTTAGGATTACCGATGAGGTCGGCGAGTGCGGCATGGACCTCCGGGTCGGGGAGTGGCGTCGAGCTGCGGGAGTCGCTGCTGGAGTCGTCCGAAGACGAGAGTCCGAAGGGTCCCCGTCCCCGCTGGACCGGCGGGTCGTGGGGAGTGAAGAGAGGGTCGCTGGAGATGGCCGGAGGCGGGAGTTCGAAGAGTCCCCGCTGGGGCGACGGGTGGGGAGAGAAGTCTGCCATGCTCACCCTATCTTGGAGATCGGTGGCCTGGTTGGTGAGCTCTTCGGCGAGTTCCTCGATGTCTTTGAGGGCGAACTCGACTCCGTGATCGGGTTCATCCGACGCATCCGACGATATCTCGGGGCCGGACACATTTTCCCGATCAAACTTCTCCGCCAGGCTATCCGCCGTGGCGGCAAGCGTGCGCGGCGACATCTGGGGCGTCGATTCTTTGGGTGGGTCAACCACGCCCATCTTGATGTACTCTTTGTTCCTCGGGAGCGCCACCCTCTTGTCCCACTTCTGTGACGCGTTCACCCGCTGAGAGCCCTCGCGCGTCATTTCGGTCCATGTGGACGATAGCGGGTCGTACCTGTCGATCGGAGGAGGAGTATGCTGGGTCTCCTGACGTGGCGTGGTGTTGCGTGGTGGATTTGTTGGATACAGAGGGCTATCGCCGCGCTGTTCGCGTGTTAATACTTGTGAAGAGGCTAGCGCCTCGGGTCGCTCGTCCTGTATGTGCATGTGCTGCATAGGATCGAGGTTCGCGACTGGTGTGTGGTCAAATCTGCACCTCGGGTACACGACCACGCTTTGGTCGTGGCTGCGTTCGTCGGCTGCGGTCGGCTCTGCGG
>MDSY01015832.1_pt1 | contig 21432 bp, 19 predicted proteins | sample 811131 | NCBI WGS metagenome assembly MDSY01 (sample SAMN05326643, study PRJNA326480) | marine metagenome | isolation source: seawater | place: Atlantic Ocean: South West | collected 2010 | reverse complement strand
CGCAGAACATTTATAGACAAGTAATCACATGATCACCGGTCTGGATACCGACGACGTCCTCACCTACAGCTTGAACGACCCCCGCAGCCTCATGACCCAGAAGCATGGGGTACATAGCCAGAAAAGACCAACTGCCATCTATGAAGTGAAGATCACTGTGACATAACCCTGAAGCAACTGTCTTGATCAGCACCTCATTACGGTCAGGTTTATCAATCGTGACGTCCTCAATGTTTAAAGTACCGCTATCATCTCTTAGGATTGCTGCCCTCATCGAAACTCCTTTTGGTGTTCCTTGCACTTTAGCGCGATATTCGAGCTACTAACAGCGTCCAGAAGAACCTTCTTAGTCAACAACCTCAAGTATTCTCTCAACAATAGATTCCAATAACTCAGGGCTTGTAGCGAAATTAAGGCGCGCAAATGAGTGACTTTGAGGGCCGAACTTACTTCCAGGTTCTAAAGCGACTCGACCTTTCTCAAGGATGACTTTTGATGGGGCCTCAGAAATATTGGTGTTAGAAAAATTTAACCAAGCCAGATAAGTAGCTTGAGGTGAATCCATCTTTATGTTCGTCTCGGCAAAAGCTTTAATTAGGAAGTCTCTATTTTGATGTAATTGCTTCAGGGTATTTCGTAGCCAAGGTTCACCAGATTCCCATGCAGCAACTGTTGCCGCAGCCCCGAAAGAGCTTGGTTGACCAAAGTAATGCTCAGGAAATGCTGAAAGTTTCTCCCTAATGGATTCTTCTCCGATGTGTGACACGGAGCATCTAGCTCCTGCAAGATTAAAAGTCTTGCTTGCAGACCCTACCGTCACAATGCGCTCTCGAACCTCTTGCCCATGCGCCGCTAGAGGTTTATGCGACTTACTATCAAATATGAGATCGGCCCATATTTCATCACTAATGACCAATAAGTTGTGCTTGATTACAATTTCAGCAAACTCTGCAATTTCAGTCTTAGAAAAGAGATGCCCAGTCGGATTATGTGGTTGACAGAATAGAACAACTTTAATAATTTTTGATTTAGCTAATTCATTGAACTTCTCTAAATCAATCGTCCAGCCCTCTTCGAGAAGTGGGATATCTATTAGCTTACGCCCGGCACTTTTCACCGCCTTGGCAAAAGGATGATAGACAGGCGAGAACAAAGCCACACCATCATTTGGATTTGTGTGCAAAACCATTACAGCTTCAAGTGCATGTATCGAAGATGTAAAGACAGCGCAATGATCCTCAGGTAGTTCAAGGCCATCACGCCTGAAGACCCAATTCGTCCAAGCTGGTATCAGACGGTCAATATGGTTAAATTTATAACCGAAATCTTTAAGCTCCACCATTTCTTTTAAAGCGCTATAGACAGAGTGTGGAGGCTCAAAATCCATATCAGCTACAAATGCCGGTATCACATCCTTTTCATACTTAGTCCACTTCATTCCCTTTATAGAGTGAAGTCGATCAAGGTCTACATGTGGTGAGTCATTCATCAGATCACACCCAAATACGTATCCTGTTTTCTAAAGGGATATCAGCTGCAACCACTAGTAGATCCGCAACTTTGGCATGTGAAACAACTTCCAGATCTTTGCATACCTGTTCCACATTGCATGCAGAATGGGGCGTCATAGCTGATCAACTCGGTATCAACTTCAATTTCTTGGGATGGAGGGTCTGGAAGAATATCTACCTGCTGAGCTGATGCTTCTGCTGCCTCTTCCACACCCGGCAAAGTTGGCTGTATTCTCTCATCGCTGGTGACTATATTTAACGATTTGCGTCTCGCAATTGGTAGGTACTCTACTGCTAGCCGTCGAAAGAGATAGTCAATGAGGCTTGAAGCTATTCGCAATTCGGGATCATCTGTAATTCCGGCAGGCTCAAACCGCATTCCAACAAACGCTGAAACATAAGCATCTAATGGGACACCATATTGAAGCCCATGGCTAACAGCCATTGCGAATGCATCCATTATCCCTGCTAAGGTACTCCCCTGCTTGCTTACTCGAATGAAGATTTCTCCTGGCCTCCCATCAATGTATTCCCCAATAGTCACGAAACCTTTACAGTCAGCTACCCGAAACTCAAAAGTTTTGCTTGAACGAGAACGGGGCAATCGCTCCCTTTGAGGGAGCGCAACATTAGCTCCAATAGACCTTGCGATATTAGCTGGAGAAGTTCCTTCGCTACCATCAACAGTCATGGGTTGAGCGACTTTGCAGTTATCTCGATAGATCGCAACTGCCTTTATTCCAGACTGCCATGCTTCCTTGTATAAATCCTGAACATCATCTACTGAAGCAGAGTGCGGGAGGTTGACGGTTTTAGAAATAGCTCCAGATAGGAATGGCTGAACAGCGGCCATCATTTTGATGTGCCCTAAAGGCTCAATCCAATTATCACCCATGGAGCAGGCAAAAACTTTCAAATGCTCTTTCTTGAGATGAGGAGCTTCCTTTACACTTCCAGTTTTCTCTATAAAGTCAATTATCTCTTCTCGCTGTATCAAATCGTACCCTAGTGTCTCTAATGCTCTTAGTATCGTTTGGTTAACAATCGCCATTGTTCCGCCACCGACTAAGGTCTTCGTCTTTTTCAGACCAAGGTCAGGCTCAATTCCTGTTGTGTCGCAATCCATCATGAAACTGATAGTGCCTGTTGGAGCCAGAACGGAAACTTGAGAGTTGCGAACACCACTTTGTTCGGCGAATCGTATTACATTACCCCATACCTCAACAGCAGCAGCACGAAGCGCAGGTGGGACAGCCTCGTTGACAGGAATCTTAGCAATTGCTTCTCTGTGTGCATTAAGCACAGACAACATTGCCTCTTTGTTTAGGTCATACCCTTCAAATGCACCTAATCTCGCAGCAATTTGAGAAGATGTTTTATATGCCTCCCCAGTCATGATTGCAGTGATGACTGCTGCCAGACTCCTTGCATCATCAGAATCGTAAGCAAGACCCAGCGCCATTAATAAGGCGCCTAGATTTGTATAACCCAGACCCAATTGGCGGTACTTTCGAGCATTATTACCTATCGTTTCTGTTGGGTAATCAGATGGAGATACGAGTATTTCTTGAGCTGTGATCATGATTCTCACAGCATGCCTAAATCCGTCAACATCAAACTCGTTATCGTCGTTTAAGAAATTCAATAGATTCAATGAACTTAAATTACACGCCGAGTTATCCAAATGGACGTACTCACTGCAGGGATTACTTCCGTTGATGCGCCCACTTACTGGAGTCGTATGCCACCTATTGATAGTCGTATCAAATTGAATACCAGGATCGGCGCATTCCCAAGAAGCTTGAGCTAGTTGCTTGAACAAATCTTCAGCCTTGATCACTTTTATTACTTCACCGGTAGTTCTCGCCTTTAATTCCCAATTTTCGTTATTTAGAACTGCCTCCATGAATTGATCTGTTACGCGAACAGAATTATTGGCATTCTGATATTGCAAAGAGAACAGGTCTTTGCCATCAATTCCCATATCAAAACCCGCATCAGTGAGTGCACGAGCCTTCTTTTCTTCTGTTGCCTTTGCCCATATGAATTCTTCAATATCGGGATGATCTACATCTAGCATCACCATCTTTGCGGCGCGACGCGTCGTCCCTCCGGATTTGATAGTTCCAGCACTAGCATCGGCGCCTCGCATGAAACTTACTGGACCACTGGGAGACCCTCCGCCTGAGATTTCCTCTGAACTTGCTCGAATTCGGCTGAGATTCGCCCCCGAGCCAGATCCACCTTTGAAAATTTTCCCTTCTTCGACATACCAGTTAAGAATGCTGTCAATAGTGTCATCTACAGAAAGAATGAAACAAGCGCTGCTTTGTTGCGGTATATCCGGTACACCAATATTGAACCAGACAGGAGAGTTAAACGATGCCTTTTGGAGCAGCAATAGTGACATCAGTTCATCAGCGAAAACACCTCTTTCATCATTGCTGGCAAAATACCCACCTTCATCACCCCAATTAGTTATCTGTTTCACAACACGATTCAAAAGGTCCTTTAGTGACTTTTCCCTTTGTTCAGTGCCTAATGCGCCCCAAAAGTATTTCTGAGTTACTATATTACTTGCATTGATTGACCAGTCAGTCGGGAACTCTACGTCTCTTTGCTCGAATACAATTGAGTCATCTTGCCAGTTAGTCATGGTCACATCCCGCTTTTCCCATTGAACTAAAGTAAATGGATTTGATTCTCCATTAGTTAAGCGTCTACTGAACCCTATTGACTGTGACTCTCTGCCTTCTCTCATGTTATGTGTCCTCTTTGAATCTAAATAATGCGAATGTTGTGACGGACCTGCTCCAAAGACAGGTTGGAAGTACTGTTTGAGTGATTTTCATTTTGGACTTCCAAGCAAATAGATAAGCAATGAACAAGTAAAGCCGTCTTTTGCATTTCAATCTGCCACCATTCCGCCAATAGGCGTTTAGATCCGTCACTGAAATGTAATCTAGCTAAAGTGGACTGTGGATTACTATAGGAATTCAATGTGGATTTCTTTGTGGAAATACTTATGTCTTTTCCACAGATAGAAGAGGAGATACAGCTATCAAAGCAAGCATAAGCGAACTCAGAGAAATTTATCTCGGCGACAAAAGAAGTCATGGTGGAAATAAGCCTTGGATTATGTTGAACATGATTGCCTCATCTAACGGGCTAGCTACTTTAGATGGCCTCTCAGGCAAACTTGGTGGCGATGAAGACCGAGAGTTGTTCAGGACATTAAGGGGTATGGCTGACTTTATTTTAGTAGGGCTCAAGACAGTTTCAGAAGAAAGATACAACCCACCTAAAATAGACAACTCAATGGCAGCGTTTCGTAAGAATTCTGGGAAAGATAAATTACCTCGGGTGGTCGTTGTAACTAATAGTTTAGAAATTGATCCTGAAATTCCTCTTTTCGCATCTGAGCTGCAATCTCCTATCTTGCTCACTTCTAAATCATCTCCGTTAGGTAAAAGGGAGAGCCTTTCGAAGAGATACGACGTTGTCTTATCTGGAGAAGATCGGGTTGACTTTAAGAAAGCTATTAATGCTTTGACTGAAGGTAAGGGAGAGATTGTCCTAGTGGAGGGAGGCCCTTCAATTAATAGGCAACTAGTTACTGCAGACCTTTTTGATGAATTATGTATCACCATTAGCCCTTTACATTCAAATGATACGAATGGGGAATTGGTTACTACGGACAAAAGCTACCCTCATGGGCACATGGAAGAGGCGAGAAAGATTGAGGTGAATGATTTCACCTTTTATCGCTATCTTCGGAACAGATGAGCTCAAATGAATCTCGCTAATCGTTGACTCATTCAATTAGTAGTATCAGTCACTCAGGACTAATCGTTGCCCGATATAAAGATTGCTTCCTCCGTTTAATTCCGCCAGGCGATCTACGGTGTCTCTTGGGTCCCCATCCGTATCGAACGTCATAGCAATAGACCAGAGAGTGTCACCGGACTGAACGACATAAATTTCTTGTGGAGCGTTGGGAGATATATCCGCTCCGACTATGTCGTTATTCAGCCCGGCAACATGAGCTAACACCGTCCAAACAAGAGCGCCAATGATGGAAAGAACGATTCCTGCTATTGCTCTTCGAATTCCATAGCGACGTTGACGAGACCTTACTATGTTAGGTGTTCTCTGGGGGGAACGACTTGAAGTAGCTATACAATATTCAGAATTAGGGCTATCGACGTTAAAAGCAAGTTGGTCATTGAAGCTTTCTTGTAATTTATGGTTGAAGTTAAGTGTGTTCTGCATAATCTAATCCTCTCAGAGCGATGTGACATTTTTTTTTAAGTACTTGACAACGAACAACTGTTCGGCGAACATTAGTTCTACGAACGTATGTTCACTATATACGAACATACGTTCGGTTACAACTGTGTAATTTAGATTCGCATATTATTAGAGGAGCTTTATGTCTAGCGCTGAACCAACCCCCCGCCAGAGGAAAATTCTAGAGTTTATCGATCAAACAATAAAAGAGAATGGCTTCCCACCAACTGTGAGGGAAATAGGTAAAGCAGTAGGTTTAAATTCTCCTGCCACGGTGCATACTCATCTGAGCACCCTCCAAGACCGTGGCTACATTCGCAGAGACCCAACAAAGCCTAGAGCGATTGAAGTCCATTGGGATGCTGGCTCAGGAGCGATCATAGACAGAAGACCGGTTACCCACGTACCTGTAGTCGGGGATGTCGCTGCTGGGACGGGGGTCTTAGCCGCTGAGAATATCGAAGAAGTCATGCCGCTTCCTTCAGACTTAACTGGTGAGGGAGACCTCTTCATGCTTCGTGTGAGAGGCGACTCAATGATAGAACTTGGAATTCTTGATGGCGACTACGTAGTAGCTTCCAAACAACCAACGGCAAATGATGGAGACGTCGTAGTAGCTGGGATCCCAAATGATGAGGCGACGGTAAAAAGCTTCAGTACAAGAAATGATCAGGTCATTCTCACTCCTGCGAATCCCACAATGTCACCAATGTATTTTACAGCAAATGAAATAACGATCTATGGAAAGGTCGTCTCCGTCCTCAGGAAACTTTAGACACCTTCAGTGATGATTTGCTTTAGCGCTAAATAACATCGTTCAATTGATGAGCGCTCTATTTGTTCGTTCCTTGTGTGCGCCAAAGTAGCATCTCCGGGCCCGAAATTAGCTGCTGGTATGCCCTTTTGGTCGAAGAAAGCCACGTCTGTCCATCCTAATTTGGCTTGAACGTCAAGCTGATGTGTTTCGATCATTGAGGCAAGTATTGGGTTAGATAGTCCAGGTCTAGCTGGAGGGGCAGCGTCTATTACTTTGAGTTTGTCGCCAGCTTCCATGAATGGTTCAAGCAGGCATCTAATTTCTTTCTCAGCGGTTTCAAGATTTCTATCTGGAGCTACTCGATGATTAATTGTCAAAGTAGTTGAATCAGGAACAACATTTCCTGCTATTCCTCCTTCAACCTTCACTACTTGTAGCGCTTCTCTGTATTGACAACCTTCAATTACTGGGTTTCGGCTTTGATAGTCCGATATTACAGCCAGTACGCCTGATAGCCTGTGGATCGCATTCCTACCCATCCATGGCCGAGCAGTATGAGCTCGTTCCCCTCTCAGTTCAAGTGTGAATCTCATTGTTCCCTGACACCCAGCTTCAATATTGCCTGAGGTCGGTTCACCTAGGATCGCAAGGTCCGCTTTCAGTAATTCAGGTTGATTAGCTTCTATTTCAAGCAATCCGTTGTGCTTATGTGCCACTTCCTCGCGGGCATAAAAGACATATGTCATATCCACAGCGCTATCTGGAACATTGAGGGCTAGAGATAGCATGATAGCGATTCCGCCCTTCATGTCGGCAGACCCTATTCCCCAAATAGAGTTCTCTGAGAGCCTAATTTGATCATTTCCTTGTGCTGGAACCGTATCTGTATGACCTCCTAATAGAAGTCTTTTCTCTGTTTTCTCAACTGTTTTAGCAACTAGATTGTCCCCAATTCGAGTTATATTTAGCCATGGAGCTTTGGATAACTTATCGGCGATAAAGTCTACGATTACTTTTTCTTTGAAGCTTTCTGATGGAATGCAAACTAGATCATGTGTCAATTTGAACAGGTCAGTTAGTTCAGTTTTACCTTTAGACATACTTATATTGTACTTGTTCTTTCAAGGCAAATGTGCGTTGACCCTGTCCTTGAGTAGGGTGATCACTGATTCTGGTTGAACTGCAGCGATGCGGACATTCTCGGCGCAATTCGATCCAAAAAAGTCTCCTGGACTGACTAGAACACCAAACTGGGTAGCGAGTTCAGAGATTATGTCCCAGCAGTTGAGCCCACCTTTTTCTGCCCAAAGGTAAAACGCACCTTGGGGAATATTCACTGAAAAACCTAACTTCTGGAATAAGTCGGTAAGCACGGTGAGTCTGCTTTTGTATATTTCTCTCTGATGATCCACATGTGCATCATCACCCCAAGCAAGTGCTGCTGCAGCTTGGACAGGGCCTGGGATCATCTTCCCACTATGTTTTCGGACCTCACTAAGCCAATGGACGATATCTGTATCTCCGGCATAGAACCCCGCTCTAATACCTGCCAAGTTTGAACGTTTTGATAAAGAGTGGACTGCGACTACCCCTTCGTTACCGTGATGCAAGATTGTTGATGGTTTTTGTCCCCAAATAAATTCTACATAGCACTCATCGCTGAAAATAGGAACGTCATTGTTTCTTCCCCATTCAACTACGGATTTAATATCTTCCAAGACACCAGTCGGATTGCATGGTGAGTTTATCCATAGAAGTAAAGCTCGTTTTACATCTTCTTGATCTACCTTTGATAAATCAAGTTTATAGTCATCATTTACTGGCACCGGAACTGCTCGGCATCCTGCTAATTCTGCACCCATCGCATATGACGGATAGCTAATCGCTGGATAAAGCACTGTATCTTTTTCTGGTGATTTTAGTCGTAGGTCATTTGGGACAGAAGCGACAAATTCTTTTGTCCCAATACATCCTGAAATGTTCTTGGCATATTCAGATTTGACGTCTAGTCTCCTTGTCAGCCATGCTTTACATGCATTGAGATATTCCTCTGAACCAGTGGACTTCGGGTAGCTTCTTTCAGTTTTAGAATTTGACAGCATATTCACTACTGCCTGTGGTGGGGAATCGCATGGTGTACCGACAGAAAGATCAATTAACCCACCAGGATGTCTTTCACCAATTTCACTGTGTGGTTTCAACAAGTCATATGGGTATGGGGGAAGTTTAAATTTTTTCACTCGTTCCCCCTTTTATGTGGCGCCGAAGCCGTGCTTGAGCGTATTCGTCCAGTCTCGCACGCATGACAAGTGTATCGCCCTGAACGTCTTCAATAAGTACCTGAGCTTCACGATGAACTTGGGCTATCAAGTCGCCTCTTGACAGTGGTATCACCAGTTCGTACACGTCAAGCTTTGCGCGAAGGGTATCACTGAGCGTTGCAATCATCTTTTCAATTCCCTCACCTGTTTTGGCTGAGATTTGAACAGCTTCAGGATAATCTAAAAATATTGCCTCTCCTGCAGCAAGGTCTGCTTTGTTGAAAACGATTAGTTCTGGCAACTCTGCTGCCCCAATCTCGGCGAGCACCGTTCGCACTGCAGCTATATCCTTACCTGCATCGGGATTACTTCCATCTACCACATGCACAAGAAGGTCAGCCTCCGCCACGACATCTAAAGTTGTTTTGAAAGCTTCTACTAGGTGATGCGGAAGGTTCCGAACAAAGCCGACTGTATCGCTTACAAAGATTCGTTCCCCCCCTGGCAACTGCAAAGCTCGAGTGATTGGGTCAAGCGTTGCGAAGAGGCGATCAGCAACGAGAGCGTCGTCGTCAGATTGAGTGAGGCAGTTCAAAAGAGTTGATTTCCCCGCATTGGTGTAACCCACGATTGCAATTGATTGGTTTACAGACTTTCGTCTTCGTTTCGATTGGTTTTTTCTTGCTAAACGGATTCCGTTTAGCTGCTTTTGTAAGTAATGGACTTTTCGCACCAATCGCCGACGATCTACCTCTAGTTTTGTTTCACCTGGCCCTCTTGTACCTATTCCGCCACCTTGCTGACTTAAAGCTATACCGCTTCCTCGCAATCTAGGGAGCAGGTATTGGAGCTGGGCCAGTTCAACTTGAGCCTTTCCCTCCGGGGTACTTGCATTTTGAGCAAAAATATCAAGAATAACTGCTGTTCTATCTATAGCTGATCGTTTAAAAGCCTTTTCTAAGTTATTCTGCTGCGCTGGAGAAAGCTCATCGTTAAATACGACTGTATCAACATCATACTTCTCGGCTAATTCAAAAATTTCTTGCACTTTCCCTCGCCCTATGAAAGTGGCAGGATCCGGCGATTCACGTTTTTGAACTAGATGGTGAACTACGTCAGCCCCTGCTGTTGACACAAGTCTTTCTAGTTCAGTCATTTGAGCGGCGATTGATAAATCCTTTTCGTTACCCGTATCTAAGCCAACAATGATTATTTTCTCTCGAAAAGACCGGTCGATGAATCCTCTCTCTTCACCTCCATGCTCCCCGAATCCACCTCGATGAGAGTCATGAGGAAACACTGAGTGATTGTCAGGCACCTAAGTCCACCTCATAATTTCTTAAAAATTCCGATTCGCCTGTAAGGTACACTTCCTCATTTTCGATTTCAATTAGAGCTTCGCCTCCAGGCATCCTGACTTTAATTTTATTATCAACTAACCCCCAGCTATGAGCTTTACAAGCGGACGCTACGGCACCACTTCCACATGCTTTCGTTACCCCGACTCCCCTTTCCCATGTGAGGATTGCGATTGAAGATCGGTTGATGACCTCTACAACATGGACATTAATTCCTGTTTCACTGCATGTTTTCTCTACGGACGCCCCGAGTGTAGCTATATCTATTGATGCTAAACTCTCAAATAGTGTTACTATATGTGGATTTCCGACATTGGCATACCCTGATCTTAACGCTGCTGGATTTACTTTTACCTCCAACTCTTTCGTAGTTAGATCCTGTCCTAACACCGGAATCCCCATACCTGTTCGGATGATCGTTTGGTTTCCCTCCACATGCTTGATTACTGCTTTTCTGTTTCCAGCATCGGTGCTAATTCGAATAATTTTGTTATTTTCTTGACCCATATAAACATAGTGGGCAAGGCATCGAAGCCCGTTACCCGAGATTTCCGCTGGTGAACCATCTGAATTGAATAAAGCCATTCGGGTATGGATATCCTTTTCTTGAGCTGGCAAACTAAAAATTAAACCATCAGCCCCAGGGCCTTTTGTATAGTCACAGAGGAATTTAGCGATGCGAGATGAATCTTTTGGCAGTGAGCGGATTGTGGTGAGTAGAAATTCATTTCCTAATCCGTGAAATTTTTTTAGTTTCATTCTCCTAATACCTTCAGGATCTGTGGCAAAGATTCGATAACATCGTCGTCTATATCAATCCAGTTTATTCTTGGATCACGACGAAACCATCTTTCTTGCTTTCGTGCGTACTTTTTCGTATCTTTGATCGCTACCTCAACGGCTTCATCTAAGCAACATTCTCCTTTGAGATATTGAAACAAATGTTTGTACCCCAGTGCTTGAGAAGCAGTACGTGATAATGGGTCTTGGCTATCGATAAGAGCTTCGCATTCATTTAAAAATCCAGATTCCATTTGGGTGTGAAATCTTGTAGTTATCCTTCGATCAATTTCAGCACGTTCCCGCCGCAAACCGATTATTTGGTAGTCGCTTTCGTTATAAACTGAGAGCCCTGGTCCATAGCTGGAGAACTTTGTTCCGCTTCCTATTGTCACCTCAAGCGCTCGTATAATTCTCCTGCGATTGTTAGGTTCCATTCGTGTGGAAGCGACTGGATCCAACTCTGAGAGTTTCTGATAGAGTTCCGCTGTATTGGGGTTCGACTCAAGCCGTTGGCGAGTTTCCAGAAACTGTCCTGGAATTTCTAACTCATCAATAATTGTTCTTAAGTACAGCCCTGTGCCTCCGACAAGTAAAGGTAGCATTCCCCTACTCTCAATTTCCTCAATTGCGTTCTGAGCTTTAATCTGGAACTGGCTAATTGTGTATTCCTCGTGCGGTTCAACAATATCTATCATGTGGTGGGGAATTCTTGCTTGCTCTTCCCTTGTTGGTTTTGCGGTACCGATGTCCATGCGTTTATATATCTGCATTGAATCAAGAGAGATTATTTCAAAACCTTTTATCCTTTCAGCTATGATCATCGCTAACTTTGATTTGCCGGAAGCAGTTGTTCCAACGATTGCCAATCGGGACTTTGTCCTTGATTCGTTCACCCCGATACCACAGGAATGCGAGTTTTTGTCCTAGGCTTTTCAACTATTTCAAGCAGGCTTCCGAGAAGGTAGTTTGGTGTAGCCTCTTCAACACGGGTTATTGCAATTGTTCCAACGGGGAGGTCTATGGCTGGGAAGTGTACAACTTTATTCTGTCTCGTTCGACCAGTTGCTAACTTATTGTTTTTCTTGCTTGGCCCCTCAACTATAACTTCTTCTTCCTTGCCTATTCTTTCCTGATGTTTGATTAGACCTGAACGCTGTATCACCTCTCTAAGGCGTGAATACCGATCTTGGACTTCCTCTTTATTACAAAACTTTTCGTGCATTTCAGCTGCTTCGGTTCCTGGCCTAGGAGAAAAGATAAAAGTGAATGCGCTATCGAATTGAGCGGTAGCTGCGAGTTCTAGCGTGTCCTCAAAATCCTTGTTTGTCTCCCCTGGAAAACCGACAATAATATCAGTTGTAACGGCTAGATCAGAAATAATCGCTCTTGCCTGCGACAGTTTTGAGAGATACCGTTCCGCTGTATATCCTCGGCGCATTTTTCTGAGTATCCGATCACTGCCGGACTGGACTGGGAAATGAAGATGTTCACATACGCTTTCTGTTTGCGCCATCGCTTTCATGACATCTTCACGCATATCTTTTGGGTGAGGACTGGTGTATCGGATGCGCCGAATTCCTTTAATATTTCCGAGTTCTCGAAGTAAATCAGCGAACAATGGGCTTGCGGATCTCTTTTCTCTAGCATTCCAGTGCTCCCCAGCCAAAAATAAATCACCTTCTTGCGGCTCTTGCCCTCTTAACTTCAAGGTGATATCTCGTCCATAACTATTTACGTTTTGCCCCAATAGGGTGATTTCTGAAACGCCGTCTTTAACCAAATTCTTGGCTTCATTCAACAATTCATCAAATGGCCTACTCACCTCAGGGCCTCTTACTTGAGGGACAATGCAAAACGCGCAGGAATTGTCACATCCAGTTTGAATTGTAAGCCATGCTGCATGATCCACTTCCCGACGGGTAGGTAGCGTTTCGCTAGCTAAGGTATCAAGATCATGTGGGGTAGGGTCAACGATTTCAACTATTGGGCCGTTATCGCTTGCATTTAACAGCTCAGTTACTCTTTCAAGATTATGGGTACCGAAGACTACATCAACATGAGGGGCTCTATCGCGGATCATCTCCTGATCCTTTTGCGCCAGACAGCCACCAACCAAAATTCTCTTGGAAGGGTCCTCTTCTTTGAGCTTCTTCAAATTACCTAAATGTCCGTAGAACTTGTTATCTGCATTCTCTCGGATGCAGCAAGTGTTGATTACCACTACGTCGGCATTCTCAACTTGAAGTGTGCGGGTTAACCCTGCTACCTCAAGTAACCCAGCAATACGTTCAGAGTCGTTTTCGTTCATCTGACATCCATAAGTTTGGATGGTGTACTTTTTTCTCATCTATCTAAGGGTAGAGGAAAATAACTCCTTCAAATGAAAGTCTGTTGAGAATTTAGTCTTCTATTGAGATAGGTTCATCATCGGCTGAGGTAAACGAATCCTGTTCATTGCTTGGATTCACGATTGCCCAGATTTTATTTTCGATTTCCATCATGATTTCTGGATTATCACTTAAGAAAGATTTGGCATTTTCACGACCTTGACCTAGCTGTTCTCCTTCGTATGTATACCAAGCTCCAGATTTGGTAACAATATCCATCTCAACGCCAGTGTCAAGGAGCGAACCTTCACGGCTAATTCCTTTCCCGTACATAATGTCAAATTCAGCTTGGCGGAACGGAGGAGCGCATTTGTTTTTAACGACTTTCACTCGTGTTCTGTTCCCTACAATCTCAACACCAGATTTAAGTGACTCTATTCGCCTGATATCGAGTCGAACGGAGGAATAGAATTTCAATGCCCTACCGCCGGGGGTTGTTTCCGGAGAACCGAACATGACACCTATCTTCTCGCGGAGCTGGTTAATAAATATGCATATAGTCTTTGTTTTATTGAGATTACTGGTCAATTTACGTAGCGCTTGCGACATCAAACGGGCCTGAAGGCCGACATGACTTTGGCCCATTTCTCCTTCTAATTCAGCTTTTGGAGTTAAAGCGGCAACAGAATCTATAACTATCACGTCAATTGCGCCAGACCGAACCAATGTGTCTGCTATTTCAAGTGCTTGCTCTCCAGTGTCAGGTTGCGAAATTAATAGTTCATCGACATCAACGCCGATAGCCCTTGCATACACAGGGTCCATTGCATGCTCAGCATCAATATAAGCGCATATTCCGCCATTCCTTTGAGCTTCTGCCACGACATGAGTCGCCAGAGTTGATTTTCCTGATGATTCAGGCCCATAAATTTCTGTCACTCTACCGCGCGGAAGTCCTCCGACCCCAAGTGCGAGGTCAAGAGCTAGTGCCCCTGTCGGCACTGACTCTATATTCATGGTGGCTTTCTCGCCCATTTTCATTACTGCGCCTTCGCCAAATTGTTTTGTTATTTGGCCTAGTGCTAGATCTAGAGCTTTCTCATTATCCATTTTCTACCTACTTTTCTCGGTTCTATTGAATTGCTTTACTTTGCACCTTAATTTGGGGGTGTGACACTACTCTATTACATTAGTGTAATTACGAACGTCTGTTCGGTCAACGATATCAGTAAAAAACTTTGATGGTGTTAAAATCAGCGAAGTGTCTACTAGTGTTTGTCTAAGAAAGGTGCATTTTGCAGTACGAGAAGAATGAGCAAGAGATCCGTGAACGTTTAACAGATGAACAATATTTCGTCACTCAGCATGCAGGAACTGAGCGCGCATTCACAGGGTGCTACTGGGACACCAAAGAAGTTGGACGTTACCATTGCATAGTTTGTGATGTTGAGCTTTTTGCGAGTGAGACAAAGTTTGATTCAGGGACTGGTTGGCCAAGCTTCTTTGAGGCTGTCGGAACCAGTACGGTCGAAAGAAAAATTGACAATTCTCATGGTATGACGCGCATTGAAGCTCTCTGTGCCAACTGTGGAGCGCACTTAGGCCATATATTCAATGATGGCCCACCACCTACTGGGGAGAGATTCTGCATGAATTCTGCCTCGCTTAAGCTCAAGCCACTTGATGGCCAAAACTAAACGGCAACAATCTTGAAGACGTTTCTAGTAGGGGTGTTTATTCTAAGCATTACTTATATACCTATAACAGCCTGTGCTTCTGATGACGGCCCGCCCGAAGTTGACCCCTTGACAGCATTTATAAGCGAGGGCGACGCTAAGGCACTGGGAGTTGACGAGATTGTACGTTTTCGCACTGAAGATTCTGAGGACCTTTGGGGGTCTGTGTTCGGGTCTGGAGAAATTGCGGTAATTTTGACACACATGCGTGGCCGAGACCAGACCTCATGGTTTCCGTTTGCTAGATTCATAGCCGAATCTGGTTATAAGGTTTTTACATTTGACTTTCGTGGATATGGAAAATCCACGGGAATAAAAGATACGAGAATGGATCGGGACCTTGAGGCCGCTATTGCATACATGCGAGCAAAGGGCGCACAGCAAGTTGTCCTCATCGGAGCCTCTATGGGTGGGACTGCAGTTATTGAATTAGCTTCTGAATCACAAGTGCAGGGAGTAGCTGCACTCTCTCCTCCAGCAGAATTTGGGAGGATTAATGCACTAACTGCAGTTGAATCAATGGTAATTCCTCTACTTCTTATAGTTTCGGAAAATGACTATCAATATTATTCAGATGCAAGAAAGATAGAGTCTGCTGCAGCGGCTACCCAATTTTTGGTGGTTGAGGGGCAACAGCATGGAACTAACATGATTGCAGAGCACCGAAATGAAATATTTGCCAATTTATTAGCTTTCCTAGATAGGTGGACTGACGACAGACTATTGACGACCGTCCAAACGGAGTCGTAGAGCATTCAGCACCGAAATAGTAGTGAATTGGCGAACTCGTTCACGGTCAAATGGCCATTTAACTGTGAATGACTCCACGACTCCATCTACTGACGTAGCCATCCATACTCTACCGACTTCATCCTCGCTAGCAGTTGGGCCGGCATTTCCAGAAACTGCAACAGATACATCGCAATTTAAAATGGTGCAGGCACCTTCTGCCATCTGTTCCACTGCCGCTTGAGAGATAACGGGCCCATCAGACACTTTTAAAATGCTTTGCTTTACATCAGTTGAGTATGGAATTATCCCACCTTTAAAGACATCGCTGGAACCTGGTTGGCTCGTTATCCTGCTTGCGATAAGTCCACCTGTCATTGACTCTGCAAGACCCAGACTTAGACCCTGGCTTCGACATAACTGGATTATTGTTGCTTCCATAGATTTATCATCACGAGAAAAGACAATATCATTGCCGATGGCATCAGCGACTTTCTCTGCTTCGGCTTCAAGTATTTCGTTAACCAATTCTTCGCTGTCACCTTTTGCTGTAATTCTGATTTTTAGACCCTCAATGCCGCTTGCCAGAAATGCAATAGTTGCTGTCCCCTCTTTGTCAAGACGCTCTATGTTACTTGAAAGTTTTTCAGCAAGACCCGATTCAGAATCACCCCATGTTCTTAACGTTTTTGATCGAATAATTGAAGTCAGACCCGTTTCAGCCCTTATGTCTGGGAGAATGCAGACTGTTACCATTTGCTTCATCTCCCAAGGAACTCCAGGAACAGCATAGATCGTAACGCCATTGACTCGAGCCTTTAAACCAGGAGCTGTCCCTGGCATAACAGGCAGAGCCTCAGCCCCTTCGGGGACCATTGCCTGTCTTAAGTTGTTCTCAGGCATAGGCCTATTGCGACTTGAGAACATTGCTGTTATTTTCTCGACCAAATCTTCATTCAGTCTAAGTTCGACATCCATCAACTCCGCAATCATGTCCCTTGTCAGGTCATCCTGTGTAGGTCCTAAACCTCCGCATACGATGACAAAGTCAGATCGATCTATCGCTTGACTGAGGACGCTTTTGATTCGTGCAGGATTGTCCCCCACTTTTGTTTGGTAGAAACTATCGATGCCTGATAGGGCCAATTGCTCCCCAATCCAGGAAGAATTAGTATCGATGATCTGACCTAAAAGAAGTTCTGTGCCAACGGCAACCACTTCACAACTGATTCGTTTCATTAGATTTGGCCTTCTTTCGATGCGGCTGTGATCAAAGCACTGTTGCGGACGTACTGCCAGCCTGTTACAACAGTCATTAGAACAGCGAACCACAGAAAAGCAGTGATAAGCCAATCGTTGTCTTTCAAAGGTGGAAGTACTGCAAGAAGCAATGCCGATCCTTGTGCAAATGTTTTCCATTTAGCAAGCTTAGAAGCAGGAATGATAATCTTTTGTCGTGCTTTCATGACTCGGAACGTTGAGATCCCGACTTCTCGGATTGTAATGATCAGAACGGGGAAATAATGGAAACGTCCAATTGCCAATAAAGAGAACATGCACCCTAGAACTACTACTTTGTCGGCAAGAGGATCCAAAAGGGCCCCCAACTTAGTTTCACTGTTGGTAGCTCTGGCAAGCACACCGTCAAAAGCATCGCTGATGCCTAAGACGAATCCAAAAATAAACGCAGTCCAAGATGCCCCATTCTGGTCTTCTGCAGAGAGAATCACAATGAACAGAATTGGAGAAATTAGTATCCGAGTGATTGTTATTAAATTTGCAGGTGTTAAATTGTGCATTCAGATTTCCTTTGGGGGAACTGCAAAATTTCTTCAATTTACCTAAGGTTAAATTGCGAGCACATCGGTTCCTATGGCTTCTACGATTTTTACATTAGCAAACTCTCCTACAGGAAGGTGACTTGAGACCTTAATGATTCCATCAATCTCAGGCGCTTCCCTGAAGCTTCGAGCGATTCCAACTTCATCCACTAATATGTCTATGCTTTCTCCAATAATCTCATCTCGTTTGGTTGAAACAATTGAGTCCTGCAGCTCGGACAGTTCTAGCAATCGCTCGTTCATCAATGCTTTGTCAACCTGATCCTCTAGCGAATCGGCATATGTTCCCTCCTCTCGCGAAAAGCCAAAAAATCCACACCAGTCAATTCTGTTCTCTTCAACGAATCTCAATAAGGCGTCATGGTCACTCTCGGTTTCTCCCGGATAGCCGATAATAAAATTCGTGCGAAAGGCCGCCTTATGATTGATTAGCCGAATGCGCTTAATCGTTTCTGTGAATTTATCATAATTGCCCCATCGCCTCATTCTCCTAAGTAGGGGTTGCGATACGTGCTGGAGACTAAGGTCAAAATACGGAACAGGGCTTGACCCTATTGCTTCTATTAAACTTTCGTTTAAGCTTGAGGGATATAAATAGAGCAACCGAACCCACTCCACAACCTTGCTTACTTCCTCATATAACTGTTGCATGTTCGCTGTTATATTTAGGTCTCTCCCGTAAGATGCTAGATCTTGAGCGATAAGAACAACTTCAGACAACTCCATGCTCTCGATCTCTGCAAGTATGGCATTTACAGATCGTGACCTTTGCGGACCCCTAAAGGAGGGGATAGAACAAAATCCACAAATTCTGTCACACCCTTCAGCCACTTTGACATACCCCCAAGGTCTATTGGAGCTTGGACGAGGAAGATTGAGTAGATCAAATTCTGAAGTGTTTTGCTTTCTTGATAGAGTCACGGGGACTCCGAATCCTGCTACCGAGTTTACGTCATCTCCAAGTGCCTCCTCTAAGGAAGGTCCATACCGTTCTGCTAAACAACCCGTTACAACCAGTTCAGAGTCAGGATTGCGAACACTATTTAGTTGGTAAATGGTATCAACACTTTCTTTACGGGCGTCTTCAATAAATGCGCAAGTGTTTACGACAACAAGGTCAGCTGACTCAGGGGAGTTAGCCAAAGTCATGCCATTTTTTAGTAAGGTTCCTTCGAGTTTTTCGCTATCAACCTCATTTTTGGGACATCCTAAGGTTTCTATCCAATAGCTTTCACTCATATGTTGATCGTATCCATCAGATTTCTAAAAAGAAAAGGATGCCTCGGTTTCAAATACCTACAACAACTAACCAGAACACGTAGATAGATAACAACATAAATCCAGCAAGTTTCCCTACTGGTTTTGGGCTAAGGGACTTTAGGCACCATGTGGCCGATGCCAGCAAAATTGTTATTGCAGATAACCATCCTATGATTTTTGCATCAATCATTTCACCAGGCCCCAGTATCCCTATCGCTGCACCAATTGCTACTCCGTTAAATACATTTGACCCCAAGATTGTTCCTATTATTATTTCCGACTTCCCTTTACGCAGAGCAACAATTGAAGCAACCAACTCTGGAAGAGACGTTCCAATAGCTACGAGACTAGCTCCCACAAATCCACTTCCTACTCCCCACTTTTCTGCTAACCCTATAGCTCCCTCGGTAATAAAATAGGACGAGCCAATTACCCCAACTAACGAGGCCACGATAACAAGGCCATCTAGAATCTGTGCCCGCTTTTCGGTTCTCTGACTTTGGGTTAGAGGTTCTTGGCTCGAGGCAGCGAAATTGCTTCTCCCCTTCTTTCCATCTCTTAACATCAACCATAAAGAGATAATGAGCATTCCCAGAAGGATAAAACCCTCATATCGCCTAAAACCATTCTGTGCGAAGACAAAAAACCAGAAAACAGCGTTCATCGATAGCGGGATGTGGAATTTAAGGAAATATCTAGGTAGAGGGATGTTTGCTGCGAATGTTGTGGCTCCGAGAACCAATGTCAAATTAGCGATGATTGATCCGACAACATTCCCAATACCTAGGTCGATGTCTCCTCTCACAGCAGCGGTTGTTGAAACTGCCATTTCTGGCATGCTTGTTCCAAAACCTACAATGATCGCCCCAACTACAACAGCAGATACACCTAACTTGGTTGCTAAATCACTTGAAGATTCAACTAAGAAATCAGCTGATTTAACCAGCACTACTATTCCTAAGATCACAAATAAGAGGTCAATGAGCATTTTGGCCTATTTCTAAAGTGGGCTCTCGTTAGGTTGATTGGATTGGGTCAGTTCATCTGCAGTAATCAGCACCTCTCTAGGTTTTGATCCTTCACTCGGGCCGACTATGCCTCGCTCCTCCAGCAAATCCATGATCCTACCTGCGCGAGCAAAACCTACACGAAGTTTTCTTTGCAACATAGATGTTGACCCTAGTTGTGATTCAACGACTAAATCTATTGCTTTGAGCAATAGTTCGTCGTCGTCTGAGTCTCCTGAGGTTCCCCCAGGGATAAGATCTCCTGAGGCATTTGAAGGGGCGTCGGTAATCGTGGGTTCAGTGGTTATTCCATCTAATGCTGCACCGTCCTTTAATTGTTCAGTTTGCTTTTTCCATACCCCAACAACGCGCTTTACCTCATCTTCGCTAACCCACGCACCTTGTATTCTGTGAGGGCTAGATGATTTAGGGTCCAATAGTAACATGTCTCCTTGACCGACTAATCTTTCCGCTCCACCCTGATCTAGAATAACTCGGCTATCTGTCAAACTCGAAACAGCGAAAGCGATACGCGCAGGTATGTTCGCTTTAATTACGCCGGTAATAACATTTGTAGATGGACGCTGGGTAGCAACAACCAAATGGATTCCGACTGCTCTTGCTTTTTGTGCGATTCTGCAAATGGAATCCTCTACGTCTCTAGGAGCTACCATCATTAAATCTGATAGCTCATCTACTACAACAAGAATGAACGGTAAGCGGCTGTAAGTTTTTGGACTTCCGTCAGGATTAATGGCGCTTGGGGGGGCTTGAATTGTCCCTTTATCGTAAGCGGCGTTGTACCCGGTGATATCTCGAAATTTAACTTCAGCCAGTAATTCATATCGTCTATCCATCTCTCTGCAAGCCCATTGGAGTGCGTTCGCCGCTTTCTTAGGGTCTACAACTGGTTGGGTAAGTAAATGCGGAACTCGTTCGTATTGTGACATTTCCACCCTTTTAGGATCTATGAGTATCATCCGTAAAGTTTCAGGGGTTGAGCGCATTAACGCCGAGGTAACGATGCTATTGATACATGAGCTTTTACCTGCTCCTGTTGCGCCGGCGATTAAGATATGAGGCATTGTAGATAAGTTCATAACAATAGATTTACCGTTTATGTCTCTTCCCACACCAACTTCTAGCGGATGAGTTGCTCTTTTAGCTTCAACAGAGCTTAGAACATCCCCAAGAGCAACAATCTGGCGCTCATTATTTGGCACTTCTATTCCTATCGCCTGCCTTCCAGGTATCGGCGCTAGGATGCGCACATCTGCAGATGCCATTGCGTATGCAATATCTTTATTCAATGATGTAACGCGTGAAACTTTTACGCCTTCCCCAAGTTCTAATTCGTACCTTGTAACAGTAGGGCCGACTACCATACCAACGAGCCTGGTTTCTACTCCGTGTGCTGCGAGGGCCCTTTCAAGTACCCGCCCTCTTTCTTCAACAAGGTTTTCGTTGATGTCTTGGGAAGTTGAACGAGCGAGGATCTTTTCGGAAGGCAGTTTCCAAATCGAACCCTTTGCGGCTGGGCCGAGTTCTATTTCGAGTTGCTTGGTGGAAGTG
>MDSY01040806.1_pt1 | contig 21448 bp, 24 predicted proteins | sample 811131 | NCBI WGS metagenome assembly MDSY01 (sample SAMN05326643, study PRJNA326480) | marine metagenome | isolation source: seawater | place: Atlantic Ocean: South West | collected 2010 | reverse complement strand
TAGTCATGGTACTAACGAATTTTGAGTCAATGGTTTTGGATAGACCTTTTTTGATTAACATCTCTTCAATTGGTGATAGACAATTTGTGGGAGGGCTTAGCAATTTTATTGGTTTTCCACCAAGCATCCTCTCTCCTTGAAATGCCTCCAATAGTGAGCGAACCTGGTCAGGTTTCATCGTCTTTGGTTTTGCAGTAATTGGTAACTCTGATGCTTCGCATAACTCTTTGGCTGCTCGCATGGAGACTCCTGAGAAGTTTTGCCTTAGGAAAACAGTCAAACGAGAGTCCTTAGATTCGCGACACATTCTTTGTAATTGTCCTAATTCTATTCCGTGAGGATGTGGTTTGATCGCATCAACCTTTCTCGGTAATCTTTCAGTTACCCTAGGCCAGTGATGCTTCTCTCCATCTGGGTCGACAAATGTGATTTCAGCATGTGGATTGACTATACTTGTCATTCTGAGATATTGGTACACAGATTGACGGCCTCTCTGATATTTTGCTTTCATTCTAGTTGTTACTTTCAATCCGTGTTCTTTAGGTGACAAATCCTCATTTTCCCAGATGATTCTATCCTGATCACTTTTGACAGCTTTGTTCTTCCTAGTATCCAAACCGATGTTCACTGTTACAGCGGTAGCTTCACTCGCTACCTTCGAAACCACATTAGTGGGTTTGCCAGTAGTCAATTGTGAATACATCACAACTCCAGTTATTCCAATACCTTGTTGACCACGACTTTGTCTGATGGCATGGAATCTAGAACCAAAGAGTAACTGCCCGAAGACCTTCTCTATACTTCGTTGTGGTATACCGGGGCCATTGTCTTCAGCCACTAGTTCAAGAATGTCCTTTTTAGAATCGATTTTTGAAATTTTTATTTTTATGTCTGGTAGAATCCTAGCTTCTTCACATGCATCAAGTGAATTGTCAACCGCTTCCTTGACAGCAGTAATAATCGATCTTTGAAGGGAGTCAAATCCAAGAAAATGTTTATTCTTTTCAAAGAATTCAGATATTGCGATTTGCTTTTGATTACTCGCCATCTTTTTTGCAATTCCAGACATCTCATCACACACCTAAGGTCCTCCTCCGTCCTAATGACGTCGGGCCTTGAGCGTACGAACCCCAACGCCCAAGGTTCTTGAATCATATCGTCTATTTTGGAATCAAATGGCGATTATCATCTCGCGTCCTAGATTTCAAGGTTTGCAGTTAGTAGACACAGACAGTTTCGATATTTTTGATTTAGGTGTCAGTCCGACTAAATATACTTCAATCAAAAATGTCGTCTCTCCAAGCACTAATCTGACCGGTGAAAGCGCTGGTTGCAACAGTAAGTGGGCTAGCAAGATACAGTCTGCCTGGGCCGGAACGCCCTTGGAAATTTCGATTTATTGCAGATACAGTTACCTGTTCAGAGTCGATTGATACACCCGGGCCAGCACCTATACAAGCTCCACAGCCAGGATCAATCAACTTTACACCAACTCTTTCGAATAATTCGTGCCAACCCATCCTAATAGCAAGTTCCTTGACACCACCACTTCCATATTGGATGAAAAACTCAACACCATCTTTTATGTCAATTCCTGCCTTTTCAGCGGCTTCGCATACTTTGGCATAGTATGCAATATCATCATCTTTCCCAGCAGTGCATGAGCCGCCATATGCAATATCTATCTTCACATCTCCGATATCAGAAATATTTGCACCATTTGTAGGGTCTGAAGGTATACCCTCATCTGGATTACCAGGATGAGCAACCATTGGAACAATTTGCGAGAGGTCAATGACATGTATTCCACCATCATATGTTGCGTTTTCATCCGGGCTTACAGACAATTTTTTCATTACTTCCAAATCTAATCCCTGAGCATTAATCATCCACTCAAACAGTAAATCGTCGGGCTCACAAATTCCAGTTCTACCGCTACATTCTGTCGCCATGTTACAAAGAGTGGCCCTTTCATCGATTGAGAGGGAAGCAAGTCCGGGTCCTCCAAATTCCATCGACCTGTTGAGAGTCAACTCTTCTCTTGCATGGTCGGCTAGGATGTACAAAATTACATCTTTTGCAGTACATCCTTGGTTTAGGTTACCAATTAGCTGAAATCGAATCGATTCGGGAACTTTTACAAAAGTAAATCCGGAATAAATCAGACTGGCATATTCGGTTGCACCAACCCCATAGGTGAGTGCATTTGATGCCCCTCCCATACATGTATGGGAGTCAGTTGCTTGAATGAAGTCACCTACCTCAATGAATTCTTCCCTAGCAACTTGATGACAGATTCCTGGCGAAACGCCATCTTTAGCTGAGTAATCTCTAACCCCTGTGTGAAGTTGAAATTTTACTTGTAAGTCTCTAAGTGTTCTTACTTTGTCCATGTGAGGCACAAATTTAGGGTTGTGCGCAGCATATAGGAGATGGTCCTCGAAAACTGCGAATTTCTTTGGATTGGGCAATACATAATCACTGCCGTATTCTTCACTCAGAAATGTATGAACTTGAGCTGTAGTGAATTCGTGACTATATCCTCCTTGGACTTGAGCGATAACCGGATCATTTGGTTTAACACACTGACCTTCTCTCTGTCCTACTAGGTTTCGTGCGATTATTTTTTCAGCCATCGTCATTGGACCGTCTGGAGTGTCCAGCGGTGCAAGATTTATCTTACCAGATTTCAGCTTTTCAGCGAACGCAAATAATCCACCACTCTCAACGATTAGCTTTGTTACAGGATCGTATTTGTCTGTAAATTCATCCAATGGAATACTCTCTCCATTTTGTAGTCTCTTGAGAATATCATAATCGCCCATTAACTGTCCTAGATTGATGTTATTTCTTTCATGGATAGGAGCGAATGATGAAGCTATGACTATTCTTATACCCGCCCACCTCTCGCATTGTGCGGCAGTTTCTCTAGAAGAACCTGTACCCTTTCTTTGTCCTGAAACGATGACCTCAAAATTTCCATTGATTAGTGCCTTTTCGCTGAAAACCCTCATGCCATCCTGCATTAAACCTGCATACGCATTTTTTGCGATTTCAGACGGCTCGTGGCTAAAACAAACCCATGCTGGCGTCATAGCGTCGGTATTGATATCATCCAGAAGATCTTCAGGCCGTAAATCTTCCATCTTTAGGTCTAATCCTTCATACAACTGCTTCTTGATTAGATTCAGATCCTTGGTAAGAAATAATATTCTTTTTCCAGGCGAGAGAGTAATTTTTTCTGGCGGCCAACCTTCAGACATTCTCTCCCTCCAAGGCGGTTCAGTAGGTAGGCTGGTTTAACGAGTTCGTTCCAGTTATTGAGAAAAATACATGCATGTTTTCGATGCAGCTGTGGTTTTAATAATTGCATTTAATGAATATCAACAAATCCTATACTAAACGATGTATTGAGTTACATAAGCATGAATTAGATAATTAAAGATAGTGTAACAAACATTAAATAACCCCTGCTGAGGGGAAAGGATAGGAAATCAACTATTGCGTTGATTTGGGTTGTGGCGATATGGATAATAACCAACATGTAGAAGATATTGTAAAATGCAGTGAATGTGGAAGCAGATCTCTTACTCGTGACGAGACACGAGGAGAGGTTGTCTGCGATGATTGTGGTCTCGTTTTAGAGGACAATGTTATTGATCAAGGAGCAGAATGGCGGGTATTCTCCCCAGAACAAGGAGACCAAAGAGCACGAACGGGTGCTCCAATGACAGTCATGCTTCACGATAAGGGTCTATCTACTGATATAGATTGGCAAAACAAGGATTATTCTGGAAAAACTATCAACTCCAGATATCGATCTCAGTTCTATCGCATGCGAAAATGGCAAAAGCGTTCAAGAGTCTCAAACGCCACTGAGCGAAATCTAGCCATGGCTTTGGCAGAGTTAGACAGAATGGCAAGCAGACTTGAACTTCCAAAATCAGTAAGGGAAGCAGCGGCTGTAAATTACAAGAAAGCTGTTGAAAAGAGACTCATACGTGGCAGATCTATCGAAGGTGTTGCAGCAGCATCATTGTATGCAGCATGCCGCCAGTGCGGCGTACCAAGAACTCTTGATGAGATTGGTCAAGCCAGTAGAACCGGTCGCAAAGAAATCGGAAGAACTTACAGATTCATGGTCAGAGAACTGAAGATGAAAATCATGCCAACAGGGCCGGAAGATTACATCTCAAGATTCTGTTCGGGACTAGGTTTAGATGCTGAAGTTGAAGCCAAGGCTCACGAATTAATCAAAGCCGCTCAAGAGAAAGAATTGACAAGTGGCCGTGGACCAACTGGTATCGCTGCTTCAATAATTTACATAGCAAGTGTCCTTTGTGGAAAGAGGAGAACTCAAAGAGAGGTTGCAGAGGTTGCAGGAGTAACCGAAGTTACAATTCGTAACCGATACAAAGAGCTGATACAGAATCTAAACATAGAACTGGACATTTGAGAGGAATTACTCAAGATACATGCCCAAATTGTGGGTGGGCACTATGAAAACAAAACGAGAAATTTCCGATAAAATTTTCTCGAGGCTTGAAACTGAGTTGAATAAAACATTGAGACTTGGCTTAGAGGCGTGGCCATTGCCATCTCCTCCCTTTTTTGACAAGGATTTCCCACCAAATATTCCGAGCAATAAAGATAGAATCCTTGAACTCGGTGTTGGTTTACTCAGAGCAGATAAGGGAATGTTCGATAGACATCTTAACCTAGTTGTGGATTTGATAATTCCTCATAGAATGAATTTGAGTGACGATCCGTTGATTGTTCATGAGCGCTGGCTACTAAGGAGACTCGATACCCTCACTGAAAGGTTACAATTTGCCATAGTCACCGAATGGCTATCTCAAGCGCTCGATGCTTCAAACCCTGATATAGACAGATGGTGGCTTTCAATTGTAATGATTAACGGTCTTTGCAGAAAATCTTCTGGCCAGCCTCTGCATCAAGGTTATCATCTTGTTGAATCAATCTCTCTAGGAGAGAGGCCTGGCACATGGCATACAAAACCGGACCCCTCAAACGCCAATATTGATTGGAACCCGCATAGTGTTGTTCCAAGAAATCTTTCAGTAGTTCCTAATGACAAAGGAGTTTTAGCTGCGAGATGGATAATGGACAATCTTTCTACCAGCAACTCTGAGCGCAGAACATTACTGATAGAATGGTGTAGATTACTGTTGGAAAGGGAGCCTCTTATTGAAGCATTAGATCTCTCTCAAAGATTAATCGATAGCTGCAGTGATGCTGATGATTTAACAGCTTCAAAAGTTGTTCTTTGTTTACCTAAGTTGGCTAAGAGCGATTCAAATTCGGTTTCAAAGTGTATTCAAATTCTAATGGATCGAAAGGACTTAACTTCACGCAGGGCGATTGCAGATGCGCTACCTTTGTTCTTTAGACGAATCCCAGGTGAAGCGATACAATTGTTTGAATCAATGATAAAAGACAGGGATGAAAATATTCTCGCAGCAGTCAGTTCTTCTGTTGGAGAAATAAAACATCTTGATAGAGATTTATGGGCTAACAAAATTGACAGTTTGTGTAATCATCCCTCTAAGGTAGTCCGTCGAAACCTAGTGCACACAATCCGTGATTATCTTGGAGAATTTTCTGAGGATAGTAGAGGAATAATTCCCAAATTGTGGGCTGACGGCGACGAGGCAGTTTTGACTCGTCTTCGCGAATTAATGATTCGTATGGATGAAATGGACGCAGACAGGTTCTCGATAACTCTCCGTTCTTTAGAGGGACTCAATATAGACTCCCTTTGGACGTTAATGAGTGTTAAAAATGAAAAAAGAGCCACGCAATGGCAACAATGGTTAGCCGGTGAAGGTGATAAACCAGTTACACCAGAGCGCCCAGAAATTCACGTTTCGGATGGGTCGGAAAGCGAACTGCCAAAACTCAATGATGCATTGAGTATGCTCGATGATATGGAATCCACCAATTGACAAAAACCTCTTGAATGCGGCCCAATATTCCCAGCCATGCGCTCCGCTTTATTGCTAACCTCTCTACTCCTTCTGGCAATTTTGCCATTTGCTGATTCTGTTACTGCGGACGATTTGGATGAAAATTCTGGGGTTACAATGGATGCTAGCTTTGACAACTCTACTGAAATGACAACTTTGAGTATTAGGATGCCGGTAACCAATGATGCATCTCTACTGGATGATCTGAAAGAAGGGGTGTTCAAAATACAGCGAAGAGCAGCCGAATTCCACTATCATAATTCTCTCCTTGAAGATGAACCGGGGCCTTGTGGATATTACCAAGGAAATGACAGTGGCGCTACATATGGATGTTGGATTCCATCAAATGAATCAATAGATACAGTCGCTGAAAATCTCCAATTCTGTACACCGCAAATGAGCAATTCAGAATGCTCCGGTGCAGTTTTTGAAATCAGTTATTACCCATCCTCAACATACTCAGAAATTCTATACACACTGTCTGTGCAGGAAGGTGATTCTTACCTTACATGGTCAAATGGCGAAGGCTCTGAACCTTTGGAGGAGTTGATTACTGCCATTAGTGCTGTTGAAAATTTGTCTGCAAGTTACTCGAATGGAGTTACCGATTTGACGTGGGATTATCCTCCTAATATTGGGATGAATCATTCAATCATGATTTACAGTCATTCAGAGCCAGCAACCAGAGCGAATTGGAATTCAATGCCAAAAACGATCCTAAGCAGTAGTATTCCAGCAGGAACAACCTCCTATCAGATAAATTTCAGCGATCAATCTGTTGAGAGAGAGATTTACTATTCTGTTACATTGTTATACGAAATGTCTGAAGATACCAGATTTATTGGAAGCAACACGCTTAGCCAACCAATAATTGAAGACAACATCGCTCCTATTTTCATAGGAGAGTTAGAGGCTACTTTTAGTCAAGAGACTTCAAACACCGTTGTTACTTGGCAGAGCGGTTTAGATGATGCAGATACCTCGATCAACATCTACCGCCATGAATATGGATTAGATAAAATAGATACAAATCAATACTTAGGGACCGTAGACCATACTCAAACATCCTTTGAAATCGCAATTCCAATTGGTGAGCATCGTCGCACTAGTTATGCGATAACTCTTCAAGATTCTCAAGGCAACGAAATACTGGATTTGACAGAAGCATCTCCTGTATCTGAACCAATAATTGAGAGTACGATTGGGGTTTCAACAGTTAGCGAATTAGCTGCGGACCGCAGTGTTGATGGAACTGTGACTTTGTCTTGGAAAGATTACACCAATAATCCAAATGCTGTCGCAAAGATTTGGAGATCTGTTATGGGCCCAATAAATGCACTTCAAAACGTTGAGGAATTGAGTACATTGAATGTATCTGCTCAACAATATTCACACACGCCAATCAACCCTGCAGATGAAGCTTGGTATGCAATAACAATCGAAGCAGCATGGGGATCGCAGCAACAACCATGGCATGATGAAACTCTTATTTTGGGGTTAAATTCCTTACAATCTTCCATTCAAGAGAGTGAACAAATTTTGGAATTGCCTGAGAATACGATCAATGCCTATGTCTCGACCCTCTCAGGATTTAGAAGTAACTTGACAGATGGAGACATTATTACAATCGGCTCTCTCTACGAGGGCGACATCGTCTTTATTTCGACATCTAAGGTTGTTCAAAACATTACATGCCAAGGAATTAGTGGCTTTGGAACGTCTGTATCGGCAACATCAGATTGGCTTTTGACATTTGATGCAAATCAAAGTGGAGAAAGGTGCATCGGAGTGATTATTGATAATGACGAACAAATTGGATTTACTTTGACCTGGAACTTTATAGAATCACCCATTTGTGAGAACGGAGCAACAAGGCCAGCAGATGATGGTTGCAACACGTGTGTTTGCGATTCCGGAGGATGGTCCTGCACTGAAATTGCTTGCCCCTTAGATGATGACAACCAAGGTAATAACGATAGTAGCGAGATTAAGAATAAAGCAGACTCAAAGGAGGATAGTAAAACAACAGCCGCCACGGTGATACTTACAGTAGTAATATTGGCGTTAATCATCTATCTGTTGATTATGGTGCGCACTCCTGAATATTCTGAAGAAGAATGATTATTCTTCCTCGCTAGATAATGGCCCAGCGGTTGACAGCCAGACATAAAGGCCATTTGTTGTGATTAGAAGTCCGACCAGCGATAACACTAGTCCGGCAGGCTCTGGAAAGTAACTTATCCTGCCAATAGCATAAGCCACTGCTAAGGTCACAATACCAACAGAAAAAACAGTTTTTGAGGTTGTTTGCGGGTCCCTCCACAAATCCATAGTTGGTATTATGCCACTTCTTTGAAAGGTGAGCCTGAACCACGCAATGTAGATCAAGCCTAAACCCAGTAAACCTAACGATCCCGAAGTAAATGTGGCATCGTCCCACGGGCCTTCTGGAGACCAATCAGTAAATGTAATTGCAACTAGAATTGCACCGGTAACGGCATACAACCGCCACTCGGGTTTTGTCCCCATGGGAGGTCTTTGAGGCGCGACGCTTGAAAAGAATGAGGGTATTAGACTACCAATGACAGCGGTTGAAGATGCAATTATCGTTGCTGGAGGGCTTGGAGCTCGGATGCTGCCTGCTAGTTCAGCTATCGCAAAAGAGTCAATGCCACTAGTGGATATACCAGCGCTAACACACTTGGTTATGGAGGCTGTTAATGCTGGAGTGAAAAGAGTTCACGTCATTAGCTCACCAAACAAAGACCTCTCTGGATTTTTCAGAGATAATAGTCACCTTTCAATTCACCGAAAAGACATACCCTCTGAACTTATTTCCCCATTTGAAGGCGTTGAATATCAAATTCACATTCAGCATGTTGCAAGAGGGTTTGGAGATGCACTTTCTTGTGCACTACATGCTATATCTGGTCCCTTTCTAGTATTGTTAGGTGATAATCTGTTAATTGATGAACATACATCTCCATCGAATTATCTACCTTCTAATGCCAGTAAGCAATTGGTCAAAGCATACTCGGAAAGTGGATTACCGTGTGTTGGCCTTTCAACTGTTGAGGATCCTGAGAATTACGGTGTTGTTGTAATGTTAGACAATAGGATAACCGAAATAGTGGAAAAGCCGCGAAAAGAAGATGCTCCAAGCAATAAAGTTCTATGTGGCAGGTACTTGTTTACCGAGGACACGAATTCACTTTTGGAAAAATATGATTACGATAAATTCGGAGAGATGCAATCGATTGCTGTTCAGCAACACTGGATGAAAAATGACGGTTTGATTGGTGTTGACCTCTCAGACTTCCAGTGGTATGACTCTGGGTCGCCTCTTCCTTGGATAAAGAGCCAGATAGATCATGCCCTCAGGAGAGAAGATTTGAGCAGCGATTTGAGAGAATGGCTCATATCAAGACTTCAACGTTGACCAGGTTTCCAAAATGAAAGCGAAGTAGGCTTTTCATCACTTGCAGCTCTTATTGCTAAATGGTCAGCCCTCTCATTCCAGCGATGTCCGGCATGCGCTTTGACGTGTTCCCAAGACAAATCTCTAAGGTCACTTACTTCATTCCACAGTGATTGGACATGACTCACTAATTCTCTATTCGCTTTAGTTTTCCAAGAACCTGTTGCTTGATTTCCAGCATATTGAGAGTCGGTTTTGATAATTATCTGCTCATCTCCTCCTTCTGTTAAAGCCCATCTAAGAGCTTCAGCGAAAGCAGTTAACTCAGCTGTATTGTTTGATCCTACTTCAGCTCCGATGAATTTTGGATCATCTGATTTAGTTACAACTTTACCACTAAACTCGTATAAAATCTCCCCATTTCCTCTACCTAAATCATTTGAACCTGTAATGACAACTACACCCCAACCAGCAGGCGTGTCAAGGCTTACGTTCTGGTTTCCAAGGCAGGAACCATCAACGTAAATATGGAACATTCCAATTTCACTCGCCAATTTCAGCTTTGTAATCGGCAGGAGACATAAGTTGTGCAACGGCAGAGGAGTCATCTAGCTTCATTCTGATAATCCAACCTTGGCCATAGGGATCTTCATTCATAAGTTCTGGAGTGTCTTCAAGGTCTTCATTAACAGCAGTAATCTCACCAGCTAGGGGTGCGAATATCGGGGATGCAGACTTAACAGATTCAACAATTGCAAACTCACCCATGTCTTCACAGGTTTCGCCGACCTCAGGTAATTCGATGTACACAATGTCTGTAAGAGCATTCTGTGCGTGGTCTGTAATGCCTATTACAACCTCATCTCCATCAACTCTAATCCATTCATGTTCCTTTGTGTAAAATAGGCCATCTGGGACATCGCTCATCTCTCTCACCAGAACTTCGTATAACATCTAGGAAATGAACCCTTCTCCAAAGTTGATAACTCTAATTGCATCATTATAATAGTGCATCAAAATTGATTTTAGTCAGATTTTATTCTCATTATCTTCTGAAATCATTACCGAGTCGTTGAGAATTGTATCACCGAGTTTTCCAATATTAACGAGCGGCTGCTTGTCCTCAAGATACTCTTTTCTTATTCTACCCGCTTCAGCATACATTCCTGCCTTTTCGTAAGCTTTAGCAGCTTCATCCCAATTTCTTGCGAGCTCTAAATTTCTAGCCTCTTGCATCCACATTGCCTTGTTCTTTATTGGTGTGGCAGGAGGGGTAGGTATTCGTGGAGGAGCACGTGTAACTGGAGGTTGAGCAGGAGCTTGGACAACAGGAATATATTGTGGCTGTTGTTGTATAACTACTACCTGTTTATTGTCATCAGGAGTTGACATTGCGCTTATTGCGAAAATCATTGAAAAACAGCAAAGTCCTGCACCACACATATTTGCATTGTTGTTGTATGGTAGTAAGAATACTGCACCCAATCCTGCAAGTATAATACAGGCAGTCCAGTATTGATTTCGTTTCTTTTTTCCTTCATTGGGGAGATTTAACTTCATTCTTCTCCCTCCAATTCTTTAGAAAGCATCGTGTGCTCTAACCTAGCCCACGCACTGCCTATCATTTCTTCTTTACTTGTAAAAGCAAGATCTTCTTCAACCCTAATTCTAAGATTCTCATTATCCTCTTCGGGAAACCACGATGATAGAATGCCAGTGCCACTCTTTGTGTTGAATGAGATTGCAATAAGAATCACTCCAAGTATAATTACAATAAATCCAGGACTGGGATTATTGATTGATATGAGTCCAGATATGAGTGCAAGGCCACTAGCCATTAACAGGCCTAGACCAGTTCCAAGTAGTATTTTCTGAGCACTACTTGCAGGAGTCATCATCACACCCGAAAACACAATACTGAATGAAACCAGCGGTAGAATTAGTATGTTTCACGCATTAGTTTATGGATTTTGTATGGCAACAATGCCCGATTGACAGGCGTCACTTCTAATATTCTAGCATCGTCCCTTCTTCTTATATCTTGTAGAAGCGGGTGTCTACTTTTTTTGTGTAGCGCCAATAATGTTGGCTTATCTACTTCTAGCGCAGAGCGAACGACGTTAACAAATTCCTCAGATTCAACGGTAAATTTCCCGATTTCGTCGATTACTATGACTTCACAATAATCTCTAGCAAATTCAATTGCTTCAATAGCAACGCTTTCTAGTGCTTCAGTGTCAATTCCATATCCCAACACTCTCAGGCGACTATCAATTGATTTGTGTGCCATAACCGCTTCTGCTCCGGTATTGATATTGATGACTTTGTAACCAACCCTCTCCGAATTCTCGGTTAGAGGTTCTGTGCGCATCCCACCAATTATGTTGGTATTTGCACCATCTCCGCCCCTTGCATTGATCTCTCTCTTGCGCTCATCCTCCAACATTTCGAGAACTTTTGCAAGAACAGCTGACTTACCTGATCTAGGTAATCCTGTAATTCCAATTTTTGGATGAATTCCCATTCTTTTTCACACTCTGCACAAAATAAACAATTGCGGTATTCCCACGTAGGAATGTACTGATAATAAAACATAGGGATAAAATTTCATGATTTCCCTTATCCGGAAACTATAATCCAATATCCGTAATTATTTTACTGAATATTTTCATCCCCGGGGATTGACAGTGATATCAAAGACCGACCTTTTGCAGTGTGAATCCATGATTTTGAGACCCATTCCAACACATTTGACAAGTCTTTTTCAGATAAACCCGCAGAATCAGCAATTGTCCTCAGGGCGGTCAATTCGGAATCATCATAATCTCCATCTACTGATGCTAGCAGCGCACAGTCTCTCAATGCAATTCGTTTAGCTCCAATATCCATGTCATCCAACAAATTGTTGAGTTCAGGTGGTTGTGACAATAATTGTCTTACTTCTTCTCTACTTTCAGGATGTAGCATCATTGCACCCATACTTGCTTCAATAGCTGAAATTTCCTCTTTTACAAGGGCACCATCACATGCTGCAACTAGTATTAGTGCACAAGCAATTTTTCTGCGCTGTTCTTCAGGCAGGGTTAACGCAGCATCAGGAAGCAGCTACATCACCGTGAAAGGTCGTTGAGCAGATCGTAACCTATTTGCATCCAAGCATAACCTTCCACAGTCCACTCTAGAAGCCTATCTACTGCATCATCTTTCAGACCAAGGTGCTCAGCAATTTCTTCAAGTATATCTCGCTCATCTTCATCAACAGTTCCATCCGAAGCAGACATTAGGACTGCATCGCGCAGCGCTAGTCTGCCAGCTTCATCGCCTAGATTCTCTAAACATTCGTCTAAGGAAGGAGGATTCTTTAGAGATGCTCTAATCATTTTGCGCTGTTTGGGAGAAAGTAATGCTGTTCCAAGTCGCTGTTCAAACATTGACATCTCCTCGACAGTTAATTCGTTATCAACCCTTGTCATGTAAGCCAATAGTTGCGCATAAGCGAACCTTTCAGATTGCGGCAATTTGTGTATAGTATCGGGCAGCATGAGGGATGGGTGCAGGTGGTATGTCTTGAATGCCTCGCAAGAAACGACTTCTTCAAATGCAACTATTGGCGCCATTAATCATGGCCGATGTGGAGATTTATACCAACAAAGGCTGCCCTTCATGCGTAAGTGCAAAACAATATCTAGACAGAAAGAAAGTGAATTACAAAGAGATTAAATTGGGTCGATCCAGGAAGACAGATCTAGAATTTTCTCTCAAAACAAACAATTCTAAAACGGTCCCTCAAATTTTCATATCAGGAAAATTAATCGGCGGATATGACGATTTAATCGATTATGATAGAGCGGGAGAACTAGATTGGCGGCTAGGGTTGGCACCGCGTCCTAAAGTTGGTATTTTCCAAACTATTATTCGTTACCTGAGGGGACAGAGGTACTGATTTCCTTGAATGCGATTTCCTTTTGACCGATGTAATTTAAGAATCCCCACATGCTTGAATTAATAATGAAGAATAAACGGTAGTCGAATCCCCATATGACGGTTCCAATATAGTAGCATGCAGTAGAGCCAAGTCCGCCTAATATGTATAGAATCATAGTTGTAGGGATAGTCCATCTGATATCTCTATGTGAGTTGAACGTCCATATTCTATGAGTCCAGTGTGCCTGTAAAGAACCAATGAACCATGATATTGCCCAAGATATTGTGGGCCAATAATTATCCTCTGGTAACAGGTAAACACATATCTCCCAAATAAGATAGAATGCTAGAAAGTTAACCATTGCAGTCATGATATATCTTCTGAATGTACCATGATCAGGGAGCATCAATCATCCTCCGTGATTACGTCAGATTTTTTGCCTGTTAGAATATTTCTCAAGCGTTCGTTATCATTTTGTACCGCATCTAAGATGTTGTAATCGACATCCAACTCACGAGCAAGCGTCCTCAGAGCAATACTATCTTTGGGTAAACATTTACCTCCAAAACCTCTTGCAAGACCCATAATTGGTTCCAAGTGCGAAGGACCAATCGGTTGGTTTTGAGGACTTGTAATTATATCTCTGATTATGTTCCAGTCAACGTCCATTTTTTCGCAGATATCAAACATTTGGTTTGCAAATATTACTTTTAATGCGTAGAAATTATTCTTGGTATACTTTACAATTTCTGCAGCAGTTGAGCTGATGTGAAAGGTTTTACACTCCTTCAAAACTCCTGCTAAATTATGCTGGTCGTAAATCAAATCAAAAACCTCTTTCTGTTCACAACCAACAACTAAAATCCGCTGATTTCCAAAATCCTCTAGCCGGTTTCTTTCTACTAGAAATTCGGGAGAATATGCTATTTTGAGATGCGGAAAAGCAGATTGTAACTGAGTAGTAGTTCCGGGAACAACAGTGCTCTTTATCACAGCAGTGAAGCCATTTGGTAAATCTTTCAAGACATCTTCTACAATGCTTACATCGCATGAACCATCCTCTTTTTGAGGAGTGGGGACAGCGATGTAGGCCATAGAACAATTATCTGTACCGTCTTGAATTTTTGTCCCAAGTATTGGATCGTGAACATACACATCATGCACTTTACTAAACCAGTGCTTTATGGTGTCTCCAACCATCCCTGCTCCAATTATTCCGACTTTCATTGCATCCCCTCTGGTGGAGTAAATTCGCCACTTTGTAATAACTTAGAGGCATGGATTAACCCACTTGGAGTCCCACAGTCAACCCAAGTATTTTCACCGACGGATAGTATCTTTGCACTACCCTCCGCAATATATTGTATCGTTACGTCTGAGATAGAGAAGTTAGGTTTTGATTGTGCAGAGTCCAATCTTTCCCAAAATCGTTCATCAAACAAGTAAATCCCACCAATAGCAACATTACTAGGAGGATTTTTTGGTTTCTCAACGACTCCTGTTATTGTATTGTTTTCAAAGACGGCTACACCAAACTCTTCAGGATTTTCAACTTCTCTAGTCAATAGGGTTGCTCCATTTTTGAAATCTCTTACTTCATTTTTTAGATTCATATTCGTTATATTGTCTGAAAACCAAATTAACAGCGGGCAGCCTTCATTGCCGCCTCTAGCTAATTGCAGGGCATAAGCAATCCCTTTGGGCTCATCTTCTAATACATAGCGAACACTATCGCCAACATGATCACGAATTTTGTCTATGAATTTATTGCAGATTATTGTGATATTTCTAATTCCTGAGTTTCTAATTGTAGATAGTGCGTAATCTATTACGGGATAACCGTTCAAGGGTAACATTGTTTTGTTAGTATATTTTGTCATAGGAAATAATCTTGTGCCATGACCACCAGCAACAATAATCGCTTTCACTTTATCACTCTACTATTACTGTTTTTTTGAATCCATCCCATTATCATTCTTTCCAAGAGCCTTGGAAAAAGCCCCATCTTCTGCATTCTTGATGAAGTAGTCCGTTCGGACTAAGTCTCCTAGTTTCTCAACACCATATTCAATTAAATCTGGGTCATTTGATTCTGCTTCTTCCCATCTCTGCTGAGCAATATTTGCATAACGCTTGTTTGCATCTTCTATCATTTTCTCTCCAAGTGTTAAATCATCCTCCAGGCCTGTGTATTTTTGTCCTTCAATAATGGCATCTCTTCTTTTTGGAGCGTGTCCAAGTTTGAAGTCCGTCTTGCCCCAATCTGGTCCGGATGGGTCTTTTGCTCTAGACATGGGTGGATTCATCTCTTCCATTTCTGGTGCAATCCAATTTGATATATGGGATAGATATGCTTTGTATCTATCTTCTTTGTTATCCAAATCTAGTATGTGCGTCATGTCGTATTTGCTAGCGAATCTTTCCTCTGTCCTATTAATTACAATGCTAAAAAATACACAACATAATCCACAAATCAGCATTAAAATATGACTGTCAAAAATCAGTGGATTGTCTAATCTTAACCCCATTATAATGGCTGCCGCTACGAGGATTATTCCTAATCCCTGCAGCATAGAATTAAGTTTAGATCTGAACTTCAATCTTGTTAATTCTTCAAGTGAACTATGCATAACGACCACACTAACCTAGCAGAGATATTATGTCCTCTGTCATCGATGGTGTTGAATTATTCTCTTGGGTGAGTACTGAATCTCGCATGTTTATGTTCTGTCGTGGCTCAAGGGCTAGTTTCTCTAATACCATAGAAAGAACTTCCTGAACTCTAGTGGTCTGCTCACCCTGCGAAATAATCATTCTCTCAAGAGATTCTAGGGTTTCGAATGATCTGTCCGTGGACCTTGCTAATGCAACTTTTTGTGCACTCATAGCTTCTTCTTGTCTGGCAAGTAACTCTCTTGCAGCAGGACTACCAACAGCATCTCTGCGGTGTAACTCGTCTAATGCTTCCTTTAGATCTTTAGTTGTAACATCAAGAGCCCTTTTCATATCGCATATTTGGTGAACAGCTATATTCAATTCGTTCTGCAGTGATGATGCTTTGTGTTTTAGTACCCCTCTTGCATTTGCTTGGAATATTGATTGTACGAAGAAGGCAGAAAAGATTCCCATGCCAATAGCAATTTCGTGTCTAACGTGCATCGCTGTCATCAAGCCCCACGCCATGATGCCTATTATCGCAGATCTCGTTAGTCCCATGTTGTATAACTCGACTCCGGTATATATTGAACCACACTAGGGTGTCCATGGGTTCCCACTTTACATCTCAGGGATGAAACAATCATCATCGATCTCATGTATTTGTCCTGACATCAGCAAATAATCAAGTGCTTCAATGCATTCATTCTTGGAAATCCCGTTGTTTAGTAAAGGTCTGAATAAGTCTTCAATATCAACCCAATTGGCTCCATCTCCTATCTTATTTTGAGCGGCCATTAACATCATCTGTGCAGTGAGTGCTAGAAGCGGGTCATCGCATGAATCGTCTAAAAGCAGGTCAGTGATAGTTCCAGCAGGATGAGGGTCGTCTTGAAAATCGTTTGATATCCTATCAACTAGGTGTTTGATGGGAGGGCTGATATCAAAACAATCGAATAGGTTAGTTTGACCGTCCTCCACACCCTTTGGAATCTTAGAATTAAGCCGCTCGGCGAGAGATTCTAGTCTGTGAATTCTCTGTTTCAACTGAGTTTTCTCCCTCTCTAAATCTAGGTTAATCAAGGATAAATCTTCTTCGGCCTTTTGCACTAACCAATCCTCAATATCGAAGTTAGGATTTATCCCAAGCATCGTATCGACTAATTTTTTTACAGCGGGCGGCATTTGTTCTAAGCGAACTTTTGCGTTCGCTCTATCCGAACCATCTCCGGCCATAATTCAGATGTGTGTATTGGAGGACCATAAAGATACAGTTTTTGTAAAAACGTCTAATTCCTATGGAGTTTCGATAGACTGCGTAGTTAATCAAAACGCCGTAATTCTCCAGTGGATTAGAACCTTCATTCTGCACCAAGCATGACAGAGGGGGACGCTTCATTTAGTGGCAACCCTTGGCCGGGCTCATGAGCGACTTTCGTATCGCAATCCTTCCCGGAGATGGAACAGGTAGAGAGGTTGCGATAGAGGCTACTCGCATACTTGACACAATTGAAGCAACCACAAATTACGGATTTGAAAAAACTCTCATACCCTGTGGAGGTCAACATTACAAGGAGACAGGAGAAGAATGGGCAGAGGGGTCATTTGAGATATGTCGCGATGAATCAGATGCCATATATTTAGGAGCGATAGGATATCCAGGAGCTAGGTTACCCAACGGGGATTTGGCTGGTGGATCAGTAATCCTAGGAATGCGGTCTGGTTTAGATCTCTATGCGAATGTTAGACCAATAAAACTCTACGAAGGCGTACCGCATAAGGTTCACGGCCACTTTACACAGATATGGAAACCGGGGATGGTGGATATGACCATTTTAAGAGAAAATACAGAGGGGTTGTATCATTCACTGCTTAGAAGGAGTGCGGACAGAGCTCTCGGTAGAAAGGAGTATACTCCTCCAGAAATGTCGTTCCCTGGTCTAGATGGCGAAGTTGCTTACGATCCCAGACCTATATCTGAAAATGGAACAGAAAGGTTAGTTCGCATGGGCTTTGAATTTGCACAAAATCGAAATGGGGCACCAGTAGATGGAGTAAGCAGAATTTCATGCATTGACAAGAGTAACGTCACAAGGGGATGCCAACTATTTCGTAGAGTATTCGACAAAGTTTCGTTAGATTATCCATCAATTCAGGTAGACCACGGTTACATAGATGCGTTCATGCAGTGGCTCACAAGGACACCGGAATTCTATGATGTAGTTGTTTCATCGAATATGTTCGGAGATATTGCCACAGATTTAGGAGCAGTTCTGCAAGGCGGCATGGGAATGGCTGCTTCAGGTAATGTAGGAGACGAGCATGCATTTTTTGAACCGGTTCATGGGAGTGCACCAAAACATGCAGGTCAAAACAAGGTCAACCCAATTGCGAGTATTAATTCAATCCAAATGATGCTGGATTGGCTGGGGAGAAAACATGGGCAAGATCAACTCGTCTCAATCGCTAAAAAAATCGATGAGAGTGTTGCTGAGCATCTAAAGGACGGAAAATCACTGACATACGACCTTGGAGGCACCGCTACTTGTAGCGATGTTGGAAAATCAATTGCTAACATTCTTTCAAATAAATTAAAAGAATTGTAGTCAACTGAATTTATTTGTTATATTGTCAATTATTTGATCAAGGGCCGCTTGTAAGCCTTTAGCGTTATTCCATTCGGTAGGAGCTGGCTTCTCAGGCATCATCTGGATCATGTTTTTTGCGACTCTGGAGACCTCGTCTACAATTCCGACAGTACAATTCCTGGAAGATCTAGATAGAGGATTGAGATCGATTACCAATACTTCCTTACCCATCGCCACCAGTGCTTCACAACGATCACCATCTTCAAGTGGAACGAGGATTGTATCAGCGCTAAAAATTCCATTTGATTGACATGCACCCCTAGGTCCTTCCAATCCTGGAATACGCTCATCAGGGATTCCTCCTAATATTTCCACGTCCAATCCTAGTTTGCTATTCAGTAGTTTCAGATGGCCGATCAAAGCACCCATTCTTTCTGGTGTGCGGTAAAAAATGTTTATCTCAACAGGACAACCTAGTTGGCTCGCTAGCGTAAGAAAATCTGATCCAGCCAAGGCGATCGCATTTCCATTTAAGGAGATAACAGGGCTCTCAGCTTTAATCAACCTCGCAACAGCTTCCTTTGTTGCTTCCATTGCAGAAGGCGTGGTTTTCTCACCAAGGAGGTAGTCGTAAGCCTCCCCTCTTCCATGGGCTATCATTGCGGAGTCCGCAAGCATTCCTTTAACTCCTGCATCTGCAATTTTCTTTCTTATCATCAAGGAGTCATACCTCGGATGACTAGGATCTACAATATTTTCTTCATCTAACATAATCAAACCTCTACTCGGAAACCAACATTGTCAAATCGAGGGGAGATGTCCCCCTGTTAATAGTACTTGTTGAGAGCACGTCAAGTCCACATTCTCGCCAATCTTCAATGTTTTCCAGTAGAATTCCCCCACTTGCTTCAAGAATGACGTGCGATCTTAGACCCATCTCTACTAATTCATCAGCAACGGATTTACACCTTTCAGGATTGAAGTTATCAAGCATAATCACGATAGGATCACATGCTTCTTTCATTCTTTTTTCAGACCATGCAAATGCAGCCATTATCGCCTCTTTCTCAGAGCGAACTTCTATCTCCAGAAAGGCTCCGTATCCTGAGATTTCGACATCTGATAAAAATTTAGCAATTCTAGCACCATTTCCTTCAATATCAGGATAAATAGTAGCTAAATCATTTTCTTTCATCATAAGGGCGTCTTTTTTGTTTAGTCTGTGTGTTAGTCCACCACCAAGATGGACAGCCCATTTGTCAAGTAGGCCCCATATCGTCTTCCGAGTACACGCAATCTGGCCTGGAGCTTTGGACGACCATTTTTTCGCCTCAGTAGCAATACCTGATAGTTGTCCAAGAATATTCAAAATAGGCCTCTCCATGGACAAAAGTGCTGTTTTATCTCCTCTAATTTGGGCGATTTCGTCTCCACCAGAAATAGAGCGACCATCACCACAGCTCCATGAGATTTGTAAATTACCCGCCCATATTTGTATTACGTGTTCAACCATTGCACAGCCTGCAATAATACCGCTTTCTTTTGCAATTATTTTCGCTTCAATCTCAGATTCTACACCCATAAATGGCATATCAATGGAATCGTCAGCCAGTATTGCACTTGACCATCTGTCAAATGAGGAAATGAGAATTCTACTGGGTCCTTCTGAAGCATCCCAGAGGATATGACCTCGGTCATGTGGCGGCTTATTCTTATCAGCCATATTTATCGCCATGTATACGAGGATTTCATGATTATGCACATTCTGGCCTATCTTGATGAAGCGGGTTTTAGTAGTCGGGGCAGGGATACATGGCCTTGTTACAGCAGCTAAAGAGCATCTGGCAAAAAATCAGGTTTACATTGTAGAAAAAAGGTCACTAATAGGCGGCAGAGGTACGAGTGAGAATTCACATGGTCACCAGTTAGAGCATGGTCCCCATTTGTTACTCAAAGGAGGTAAGCTGCACAAATTGTTGAACAAGTTGAGCAGAGTAAAATTGTCATTAAGGCCTGTGAATCCGAACAAAGTACTCATTGCAGGCTATGGCCCAGTTCTACCAATTAACAGTCCCAAGGCTATGTTGAAACTAAAGATGGGACAGGATCCAGTTAGAGACGGGGCAATAAAACTATTATCGGGGTGGGGACAAGAAATTCCTGAAAGGGAAAAAGCGCTGTTGAAAGGTAAGTTATGCGTTGTTGGAGAAGGATGGGCTGGGATAATAGGTAGACTAGCCTCGACATTAGAAGAAGTAGGTGTTCCAATACATACAGGAATTGAGGTTTCTGAGATCTATGATGGAGGCGTGATAACAGTTACAGGGCAAAAAATACAATCTGAGAACGTTTTGTTTTGCACAGGTAAACCTACCGGAACACCAGTAAAAGTGGCAACGTTAGATGTGGTGTTGGATAATAATCCTCTCAGAGGAATGCATGGTCTGATCAAAGGCGATGTTGCAATTCTTGATTTAGCTGCGATTCATCCAAAAAAAGCACCGGGGATGAGCCATTTATCTTGTATTTCGTTAACCGGTGGTTTAGAGGCAATCGAGAATCTGCTGGATGAGAGATTATCAGGTTGGAGAACACACATTGTTACAAAACGACAAAATAAATCAATTACACTTACAGACGATAGAGGGTTACTCTCAGATGGGTTGGTTTGAAACATTGGGCACATCTCGCATAAAACATGAGGATAGTTACCTGGAATGTTAATGGGATTAGGGCAGCCATACGAAAAGGAATTGATCGATTCTTTGAGAAAATTAATGCCGACATTTGGTTACTGCAAGAGATTAGATGCCTTCCTGAACAATTGCCAAAGGACTGGAATCCTCCAGATGATTATGAGATGATTCTCCATCCT
>MDSY01069892.1_pt1 | contig 21449 bp, 14 predicted proteins | sample 811131 | NCBI WGS metagenome assembly MDSY01 (sample SAMN05326643, study PRJNA326480) | marine metagenome | isolation source: seawater | place: Atlantic Ocean: South West | collected 2010 | reverse complement strand
TGTGCGAGGAGAAGGGGGGGGCAGGTTAGTGGGGAATGTGAAGGGACATGGGCGTTTCAATGGGAGCCGAGTGAACCCTAAATTCGATTGCGGAGTCTTCCTCGTCATTCCCGAAATATAACCATGGGGGACTCCTTACGTTCTTGTGGTAGCTGCGCGTCGAGGACACGGACGCGGCGGCGTTAACGCGGATCGCGGAGAAACGCGCCACTCGCGCGAAAGAAAGCATCGCGGTGGAACGTGGGTCGACTGTGCGGCGTGTGAAGGCGCGGCGAGGTCTGAGCGAATGACGTGGACTGGAAACACGTGACGAGTAAAATTAGCTCGTCAAATCAGACTGGCGAGATGATTGTTGAGTTGCGCTTGTCGTCCGCCAGATCTGTGATCGCGGGCGCGGTGCAGACGCCACGAACGGCAATCATCCACCATGGCGCGTCGTTATGATTCGCACACCACTACGTTTTCCCCCGAGGGGCGTTTGTACCAGGTGCGTGTTCTGTGAACCACGGGGGACACAGATCCGAACGTGGCGAATCTACGGTTGGAGCTCCAGATTCAAACACACTGTGCGATGGATGACCTTTTTCCGTGTCCCTCGATCTATGTACTGCCGAAAGGTCTGACCACCCTGCTTCTGACCATCTCAAACCCTAATAACCCTATCCCCAACCCCCAAACACAGGTCGAGTACGCCATGGAGGCCATTTCCCACGCGGGCGCGGCGGTTGGCGTGCGCACGGACGAGGGCGTGGTGCTCGCCGCGGAGAAGAAGATCTTGAGCAAGTTGTTAGAGACTGGAACTTCCAGCGAAAAGATGCACAAGCTTGATGATCATTTAGGCGTCGCCGTCGCGGGCATCAACTCCGATGCGAATATATTAATAAACTCCGCTCGACTCACAGCGCAACGGTACTTAATGACGTATCAGGAGCCCGTCCCTATGGAGCAATTGGTCCAGACCCTGTGCGACCAAAAGCAGGGCTATACCCAGTACGGCGGATTGCGCCCGTTCGGCGTTTCGTTTCTGTTCGGCGGGTGGGACAAGAACTGCGGGTTCCAGCTGTACCAGAGCGACCCTTCAGGCAACTACGCGGGTTGGATGGCCACCGCGATCGGCGCCAACTCAACCGCCGCGCAGGCGATTTTGAAAACCGAGTACAAGGAGGGCATGACGCTTGCCGAGGCGAAAAAGCTTGCCACGAAGGTGCTGAAGCAAACCATGGACTCAACAAAGTTGGAAGCGGAAAAGGTGGAGATGTGCGAAGTGGGGTGGGTTGACGTAAGTGCGAAGGAAGCGTCAGGGGTGGAGTACAGGGTGCTGCAAACAAATGAGCTGACCACTCTGTGCGACGAAGCCAACAAGGAAGCGGAGGAGAAGGCGGCGGCAGGGAAGAAATGATTGATTTGAGATGGATTGATATTCCGGAGCGACGAAGAGTGTATGTAGATTGTTGAGTAATATCTCAAGAGCGAAAAGTAGTTGTGATAATCAGAATGCTTTGTCTTCCATTACAACTTCATTCTTACGCGTTTGCGATTATTTGGTGAATCAAGTCGCTCACCGAGGGGTCCGCCGATCGCGCAGTGAGTTTCATGGCGACATTTTGCGCAGCGTCGATTCCTAGATTCATTCGCACCAGCGCTTGTACGTCACCGACATAGGTCCCCGCTAACAGCACCGCGTGCGACCGCGCGTTCGGAGGCACAACCTCCGAGCTCTCGCAAGGCGCCATGCCCAGGATTTGAGTCACCGCGTCCACGGCTTCCTCCAGGGACTCGCGTTGCCCCAACCCGTAGTCGTCCATCCGCTCATTCTCCTCTGCGATTTCGTCCCACTGTTTCCTGAAGTTCACGCTTCCCCCGGGTTTGATGAAATCCAGGGTGCTCACATCAAGGTCCTCCAGGGTGTATTCATCCTCGTACCCGTCCTCCTCGGGTTCCCCTGATGACGGATCAACCTCCTTCGACGTGAACTTCAACACGCACGCGAACTTCGCCTGCACGAATGACCCTGGTGCAAAAGAAAACGAAACAAACGTAGACCCGCTCGCGTTCAGGGGCATGCGCGCCAGCGTCACCGTCTCGCCCTCCTCGAAAATCTCATTCCCCTCGATCAGCTCCATTTGCACGGAAACGTCCTCCAACACCTGCTCCTCGATCGTGTTCACGCACTTGAAATGGAAAACGACGTGCTCGGCGAACACGTGTTTCACGCACGACACCGCGTACTCGGTCTCCGCCTCGGTCAACTCCGCGGCGGCGACGGATTTGAAAACCGGGCCGAAGCGCGCAAACTGCGGCATCGCGGACACCTCTTGTTTCGCCTGTTCCAGCTGTGCATCGACCGTCACAACCGGCGCAGCAACCTCCGCCGCCTTCTTCTTGCCAGCCCCAGCGCCCCGCTTCGGCGTGGGCGGCGCCTCCGGCGTGTGGTCCACGGCGCTGATGTCAAACGCGCTCGACGCGGGACCGGCGACGTACTGCCGAAGCGACTGCTCCAACGCGCCCAGGGGGGTGTTGAACTTGGAAGGGTCACCAGTTGACATTTCTTCCTCGCCCGCTTGCTCTACTCTAGCCGTCTGTTCCTGCAACGCGGACACAAAGAACGCAGCACGGTCCCGCACCTCGTCGTCGTTGTCGTATAAACAACGTCGCAGGAGCACCAAAATTGATTTCCTCAAGTCGGGACAGTTTTGGCCAAACTTGGCGAGCGCGCAGACGGCCGACGCTCGGATCGTCGCGTTTTCCAAAATCACGCGGTTGTAGATGAACCGGATGTACTTCGACGGGTCGCCTGTTGACGGGCCCTGGTCACCTAAAAGGTGCAGGATCTGCGAACTCAAATAAGTGAACTCGCAGTCCTCGATGAACTCGGATAGATGCGCCAGCCCGGATTCCTTCGCCTCCGGAATGGCTTTGATCAAACAAAGGATCGATTCAACGATAGCCCTTTTAAATTCAAACCCACCTTCTTCCCTCAAAATCCCGCTCAAAAAGCTCATCAAAGCCCTGTGCTTGGCGGGAAACTTCAGACACAAAGTCTGAATCGCCTCCACCACCACGATTTTGAACTCATCCTGGATGTCGTTCATAAAGTTCGTGATTTGTTTCATCAATCGATCCACGCCGCTCTCGGCGCCGGTTTTTAGCAACGTCGTGATTGCGAGCGTCGCGACTGACCGGTTGCTGTCGCCAATCAGCGCCTCCATGTCGATGTTGCAGTTCGTGACGGACAGCGGGTCGATCATGGCGACTTTGTTCAACGCTCGGATCGCGGCGAACCGCAAGGTGGGTTTTGAAGAGGAGAGGAACAGCTGCAAAACTGTAATTGCGGGTTGTAATTCCCTCGGCGTGACTTGGTTCAAATCAGTGATCACGCGCGCGGCTTCGAAAATAACCATCTCGGACTTGTGGCGAAGGCAGGACTCTAGGAAATCGTAGAAGGGTCTGCCTTTAGCGTCATCTCCTTGAACCCCAGAGTCAGACGTGCTGGTTTTGATCACCTGCGCGACGTATCGGATCACGAGGCACTGCGCTAACGGAGATCGCACCGCGGATCGCGTCAGCTGCGTCACCAACTTGCTCACCGCGAGACGGTCGTTGATTTTGATCTGGTGCAAGAGGCCTAACGCGTGGAACTGCACTACCGGGTTCTTCGATTGTACCGCTTCCTGTACTTCGTTGGACCACCTTCGGACGACATCAGCGTTAACGTTTAGGAGATGAATTCCGCTCACCAACGCCGCCGAACTCACCACCGCGTTTTTATCAACCACGGCTTGCTTTAGGTACCGTTCGATTTGCCCAAGAAGTCCCGAGTCAATAATCGAACAAAGAACTCGAATGGCGTTCGCCCTGTAAAGGTCAATTTTTGAGTTGATATCCTTCATCAAGGAACTCGTGACAATAATGACCTCATCCGCGGTTGGGCAAATCTCTTTGATGATCAAGTACACCATTCTTCGGAGGTTGCTATCTTTGGATTGGAACAACTTCGTGACGCTGAAGAAAACCTCAGTGGCTTCGGTCTGTTTTGTTATTGGATAGGGAGAGAGGTGTGAGGGAACATTTATGGTCAGATAAAAGGTCAGAGATGGTCTGCTTGTCCGGTCTATCTTATATGTACGCGCTTGGAAGCCCTGTCCAAAAAAAAGAAAAGAATTGATGCTTTCTTTTGACCTTGAAAACAGGGAGACATCGTTCGAGGTCGGGCGTGCGATCCACGGTACCGGGTCGGGTTCACGCCTCGTCTCCGTCTATATTTGCGCGCATCTGGCCCTAAACCACACGTACCTTGGTGAACGTCTCGCCTTGGTTCAGCAGGTACAGCAGCTTGGTGATCACCTGTTGGCATCGCCGCGCGTCGAGCTGCGAATCGTTGAAGCAACGGGCCTCCTGCAACACCGCGCCCTTTTCGATCCCCCAGAACGGCGAGAATTCCATCCCGTCATCGGAATCCTCGTCGCGCTTCTTGGTGCCATCGGGCGCGACGCCGTGCTGTGAGTCAGCCATCACGACGGAGCAGGGATCCCTAAGCCCGCTTGCTCTCGGGGGCCCGCGGGGCGAAGGTTTGTGATCGAAATGAAAGGGACGCGGCCTGTTTGCAGAAAAGATGGATTATTAAACCCTCGATGAGTGGGTTCGATTTTGCGAGACGTGACTGTTTGCCTGTGCCAGACGACGACGAGCCGATGCAAGTTTGACAAAAAAATAAATACGCAAATGAATCCCCCACCCGTTCGTCCAGACGTTGCTGCGCCGTCACGATGAGTTTCTTCCTCCGCTCGGCTTGCTTTTCGAGCCTGAAGCAGACCACTGGCATTGTGGGTTTGGAGGTGATCCCCAACGGCCGCCAGGTGTTGGGTGACTTGGTGCGCAAAGTGCTGTTCGACGTGAAGGCTTCCATCCCTGCCGATGCGGGGTACCGCAAAGTGGTGGAGCAAACCTACGAACACCGGCTCTCGATAATCGAACAGAACGAAGACCCCGCGGCGATCGAAGCCGCGATCGGTTCAGGGCAACTCGAGGAGCTCGTGGCGCAAGCCAAGGACGAACTAGGGTTGATTCCGAAGATGGCGGAGTGGAAACCCTGGGTGTTTGACCACACGATCAAAATCCACGACGAAGAGGCGAGCGTGAAAGAAGAGGAAGCGAAATAGACGGAATTGTGAAAATTCGAGTGTATCATCATACTTTACTACAACTTCAAGGCTTACACTAATGCAGCAATTTTAAAAAGACCCCCTAACCCAACCTATCGGTCGCGATGTTCCCTATTGTCGTCCCACGCCGGGTCCCCCCTTCTCGCTCCGCTGTTCCTTCACAAGGTCCTCCATCAAGTTCACGCCTCTGTGCAGAGATGGAGACAAGTTTGTATTACCGGCATCCATGGTTTGCTCTCCAGTCGCCCGGTCCCCAAGCGCACCTGAGCTAAAGGAGTAGTGTTTCGTCATCGTATTGCCTACAGAGTACTTCATCGCCAGCTCGCTCAACACAGCAACCACCTTGTCCGGAAAGTGGTCCGTGAAGAAGTCGTTGGTGATTAACATACCGACTTGCATCAAATCTTTCGCAGTGACCCATCGAGCTTCGTAAGCTTCCGCCAATGTAGATGGCTTGCGTCGTCCGACAGGCAACCTCCTCAAATGCAGCAACCGTCCAGGCGGATACAACTTCGCCCCCATCAACGGCCGTTCCGTGACCTGCTTGACGTGAAATTTTTCAAAAGCTTCCCTCAACTGCGTGGCTTCATCAGCGCCCGTGCCCGGCGGACTCAACACGTCGGACTCTTCCAAATCACGCGCGCCGAAGGTGACTCGCGATAATAACGAGAATTTACTCACCTTGCACCGTACCAACGCGTCCACTAGGTCCAGGCGCAGCTGCAATAAGCACGGGCCTGAGAGTCGTGTAATCAGATCGTTGTTGTGGATTGAGCTGACTGTCCACTCTCCACACGCCTTGGCTAGCTCTGCGCTCATCAACCCGCCCGGCGGCTCGATTCCCCAAACCCGCACGTCGGGGAAATGCTGGCGCAAGTGAAGCGACAACACGGTCGCAACGCCCGCGCCCAGCGAGTGCCCGCAAATCACAAGTGACCACCCTTCGTGCCCACTGGCCTGCGTTTGGTCCAGACGTTGATCACCGCTTTGTCGCTCACCATTTCTACCCTCAACCGCCTCGCCTAGCAACACTTGGTGCAAAACTCTGTGTCGCTCTAAGTCGGATAAAATGAAATTCGTCGCGGTCACGACGCCGGCGTGGCAGTGCAGCTGGTCTCCTTTCAGTTCCGGCATGGCTATGGCGTGCGCATCTAACAGCACGGGCTTGTACATGCTATCGGTGATGCAGTCCTGGACGGACATGGTGCCCCGTACGGAAACAACAATCGCTTTCCTCGCCGTATCCCGCGCGATGAAATACGGCTGCTCGCCGACGCCGTTCGTGAACGATACGTAAAATAGATCCTCCCCACGGATGCCGGCGCACGTTTTCAGCGCCTCGCGGTCTAAACTCTCGTTCGCGGCGTCGCCCTCAGGAAACCCTGATTCAGGGTCAATGCGCATCTCGCCTGACGTTCGCTCAACAGGGCAGCAGCAACAGCAGCACTCCTTCAGTCCCCGGGCGCTGCACGCCAACGCCAACCCCCCGGTGGGGTTCGCCCACGTGTAGAGCATCCAGCCGTACGCCGCTAACGCCCACCGGGCGTAGTGCGCCGCTTCCGCGAGCATATCCGAAAGCGCTTCGGGGGACATGGGCTCACCCAACGTAGCCGCGGTGTCGTCGGAGTCGCTATCCATGTTTATGTCAACAGATCCGATCCCCGATTCGCCGCTCAAAAGAGGCTCCGTGATTGAATCTTTACGATTGTTATTCTTCTTTTTGCCTTTCCTATCGCTCTCTTGTCGCAACCCTCTTTTTCCCGCGCCTTCCGTGACCGGCCACCCAATCGAGTCGCCCTCTAACTTGCCCCGGTGCTGTAACGCGAGCAGTGCTAACCCAGCCGCGATATCTGATGGCACCAAATCGGCGCCCTGAAATACTTCCCCAAAGCACGTCGCGATTTGCGACAGCGTTCCTTGGTTGTCGTACTCTCGGTCACTGCCACGTGGCATGCACAGGCAGCACCCCAGCATGGCGAACATGCGGTTCCAGCGCTCTTCTGAGGGTAAATGGGCGAAGACCGAAAAGATCAAAGCTACGCCCAAGAAGTTACACGCGATTATGAAATAGTTGCCCACTATGACTACCACGATTGCGGTGTGCACGTGATTTCGCACGTAGCAGCTGTTTCCCACGTGGTAGTCCAACAGCGTACCAAGCGCGGTGAAGAACACGTCGCAGATCGTGATGCAGAAGTGACAGTATAACAGGATGTTTATGTTTGCTCGTTTCGCGGGTTGTAGAATCGTGCCTTTTAATGACTCGCGTAAGATGACGCCTTCCAAACATAAACTTAAGAAGTAACACGTGAACGTGCCGAACAACCAGGTCATGGCGGTCACGCCAGCGGCGCACCGCGCTTCTAAACCCTGGTGCGCGCGCTCGTACACGAAGAGAATGACGACGCACCTGGGGGTAGAATGGGGGGGGTGGGTCAGGGATGAGTCGAGTCGAGTCATCTCGATGCCAAAGATGGCTAATCTCGCTAAGGAAGTTACGCGGGAGATTAAGATGTTCCGTGGGCTTCCTGCATCCTACACCTACCACACCGTGTGCACGACCATCAGGCACATCATGGGCACGGGGAGGTCATCCGCAGCGACCAGCCATGTGCGGCCGAACAAGCTGAGCGCCGGCATCCTGGCTCCCGACGCGTCGCTTGTGCCGCGCCGAGTGAAGACAAACGAGGTGACCGCGCCAACACCCAACGAACGAGTCAAACGAATTCCGAATGACGCGGACGTTGAAAGGGAAAAATCACTTGTTGTACCGGTCAATGGGTCAACGATTTACTATGAGAATTTCACTCTGACTTTCAACCTAGGCGTTCGACCGAGGCATTTCCATTTTGCACCGCCGCCTCGAGCGGCGGCTGGAAATCGACCCAGGTTTCGACGGGCTCCATTGTGAGACGCGCCTGATTCTAACGGCACGTGCCCTTGAGTTTGTTCGCGTGCGTACGCAGACTACTCGTGTGACAATTGTGTGCTCCGCGATTCAGACAGATAGACTGCGTGGGTGTGTTGCGTGTGTGACTGCATCTCATCGGATTCCACGTGACGAGTGTGTTTTCGTGAGCTCATCTGTTCGTCTCTCGACACTAACAGAACAGCGCCATGGCGGTCCGTCACCAGTACGAGAACAGCAACGACATCGGCGTGTTCGCCAACTTAACCAACAGCTACTGCCTCACCGCGATCGGCGGATCCGAAAACTTCTACTCCGTGTTCCAGAACGAGCTCGCGGCGGACATTCCTGTGGTGAAGACATCGATCGCGGGGACGAGATTAGTGGGGCGGATGACAGTGGGCAACAAAAACGGGCTTTTACTCCCCAACTCAGTAACAGACCAGGAGGCTTTACACATACGAAACTCGTTACCTGACGACGTCATCGTGCAGAGGATCGACGAGCGGTTATCCGCGCTTGGCAATTGCATCGCTTGCAATGACTACGTAGCTCTAATCCACCCGGATTTAGACGAAGAGACGGAGGAGATTGTTGCGGACGTTCTCGGCGTCGAGGTGTTCCGCCAAACCGTGGCTGGGCAAATTTTGGTAGGCTCCTACTGCAAATTCAGCAACCAGGGAGGTGTTGTGCACCCGCAGACGAGCATCCAGGACTTGGATGAACTGTCGAGTTTATTACAGGTACCGCTCGTGGCCGGCACCGTCAATCGCGGTTCCGACGTCATCAGCGCCGGCCTGATTGTGAACGACTGGACCGCCTTCTGTGGTTTAGACACTACATCAACCGAGCTGCAGGTTATTGAGAACATTTTCAAACTGAAGGACAACAACGCATCGGCGATGGTGACGAACATGAGAGCCTCGCTGGTGGATGCCTTGGTGTAAGAGAGGGGGTGCGTATAGAGGCATGAATGAATGATAAGCACGTCTTAAAAAAAAACTCACAAAAAACCCATTTTCTCTTTTTCAACTTCTGATCGATCGATGGTGTTTTCCGTTTTAGATCTGATGACTCGTCAGTGTGTGTGGCACCCGCAGGTGTTCGCACAAACGCAACAATGACGGAAATCGCCGAGAAGAAACGGTTCGAGGTGAAGAAGGTACGTGGGCGAACGAGTTTGTAGCGGGACTTGCGTCTTGTGTTCCAACAGATGGACAGGACGTTCTTGCCCTAAAACAATTTCGCCCAAAGCTCTTGAACAACCACTGGACGTGATGGATGACTGACCTTCCCCTCCCCTCTCCATCTTCTCCAGTGGAACGCGGTTGCGGTGTGGAGCTGGAGCATCTGTACCGACACCTGCGCCATCTGCAGGAACAGCCTACATGAACCCTCAATCGAGTACCAGGCGAACCCCACCTCTGCTAGCGAAGAAGGTCTGTCAATCGCGTGGGGCAACTGTGGGCACGTGTTTCACCTTGATTGCATCTCCAAATGGCTGCGCACGCGCTCGAACTGCCCGCTGTGCAACAAGGAGTGGGAGTTTGCCAAGATTGAAAAAATTCAACTGCCCGTGATGGGCGTGGAGTGAGGGGATAGGGTGCGAGAGGAATAAACGATAGGGTGAGAAACCACGGCGCAATCTAGGTCTCCGCGATCTCATGTAAAACGAACGCAGCGAAAAACAATCTGAATATTTTCAATCTTTCGCCGTCATCATTGACGACGTCCCTATACCTTCTCTTTCTTGTGCTCGTAAAATTCGAAAGATCCCTTGGGGGTGTCCGTGAGGTCGACAGCGAGGCTATACCGTACGCAAAAGGCAAAAAAGAGGTACTCCTGATGGGGGTCGAACCCACGACCGTCTCCTTAGGAAAGAGACGCTCTATCCACTGAGCTACAGGAGCCAGAATCAGGGCTACAAATGAGCTTACTGGAGCGTACGAGTGCACTGCATAGATATGACGATAAGGGCAAATCAAGGGAATATTCACATACTTGCAAAAACCCCAAAAATGAAAGTTTTTTCTCATTATTTAGTCGGCAAAAGATGTAAACTCTGTTTCACTCTCAACAGACCGCCATTTCCCTCGATGATCCCTCCGACGAAAAGTTGGTTTTCAAAAGCTTTTCCGTTCGAATTGGAAAAGCTCTCCCCGTCCCGACCCTTTGGCCAGTCGTCGCCGTCACGGCACGCTCGGGCATACACGTATCGGTCGACACTCTGGGAGCGTCGTATCGGAGACTTCAGGAGACTTAGGAGGATACTCAACGTTTGTGTGTAGCAACCGCGTCGTCAAGCCACGGCTGCTCAAAACCAAGTTGACGGCCGCACCTGTGTTGACAACGTTCAAATAATGAGGGTACGCAGGGTATTGTAGACGCGCTGCTGTCTTCCATCTCCGCGTTCGCCACGTATTCGACCGTGACAGTCCGTATCAACCTCACGTCCAACCCGCTGACCTTCTTTTTTCGTTTCACATCTCACTTCACAGACCACGCGCCGCATGTCCGCTCAGGCGCAGGATTTGGCCGAGCACGAACGACGCTCGGCGCTCGGGGATTTGACCAACGGAGGGAAACGGGAGACGCGGAGCAAGGGACTTGGATTGCGGCCGAGGGATGCGAACGTCCAAGGAGTGGCGAGCGTCCGTCACACAGTCAAGGATACTCGCGAAGAGCCGAAAGAAACATGGAGGGTACGTTGATGTCCCGACCGATTGGTCCCCAAATTTCGAAACGCGCTTCACCAGCTTTGTTTCCAATTTTCAAAGTCGAGAATACTGACTAACTGACACTGACTATTTTTCCCTTTTTCCCTCTCATAGGATATCGACGCCGCACACACCGATGACCCTCACATGGTCACCGAGTACATCGACGACATTTACACGCACTTGCGCGAGGCGGAGCACGACAAGGCGCCTGATCCTCACTACGCCTCGACGACGCAGAAAGACGTTAACTCCGTGATGCGGGGTATTTTAGTGGACTGGTTGGTTGAGGTGGCCGAAGAATACAAGCTCTCAGCAGACACTCTATACCTAAGTGTGACGTACATCGACCGGTGTTTAAGTGTGCAGCCCATCGCGCGGACTAAATTGCAACTCCTCGGCGTCACGTGCATGTTAATCGCGAGTAAATACGAGGAAATATACGCCCCACAGGTTGACGAGTTCTGTTACATCACGGACAACACGTATAGTCGCGATGACGTGCTGCAAATGGAGCGAACTGTGCTGGATGCTTTAGAATTCGAGTTAACCCAGCCCACTATTAAAACGTTTTTAAGAAGAACCTTGCGCGCCGCGGAGACGGATTCGAAAACCGAATTTCTCGCAAACTACCTTTGCGAGCTCTCGATGCTGGAGTACGGGATGCTTGATTTTGCGCCGAGCGTCGTTGCGGCGGCGTCGGTGTCTGTGGCGCTTGAAACGTTAGGGAAGCCGGCTTGGAGTGCCACGTTGGCGCACTACACAACGTATGATTTGGGTGACCTCAAACAATGCTCTGACGCGCTTCAAAGGTGCCACCAGCAGGCGCAGAAATCCACCCTCGGCGCCGTAAGAGAAAAGTACGCGCAGGTCAAGTTCAAGTGCGCGTCGCTGATCAAGCCGATGGGGGAATAGGGTAGGGTTCATGGAAGGAGGGGGATGCACGGAGCGCTAGGGTACGGATGGGAGCGGTAGAGAACGAAAACGTTGGGACCCACAGATAGTTTTGTATTACCAAAGATGTTTTGGAAAAGTCTGCAGTCAAAATCTCGAAGCTTATGATTAACCCATCAATCCCTCGTACATTTAGACCCTCATCACGAGATCGACTAGAAAAGTGGATCTTCCCAGAAAATCTTGACGCCTATCCAGCTCAGAAAATCTCCATCGGCACAGTGCGATGAGCATGGCGACGTGTGCCGCCGCTCCGTGCGCGGGCCTGGTTTTTGCGCGCCTGACTGGAACGCCGCGAAATGTCACACCCTCCTCCACGCGTCAGCCACGGCGAGGATGTGCGCCCACTTGCGCGACGGCGACAGAGGAAGCCATTGAGACGAAATCTTCGGGTGACGATCTGGCGAACGCGAGGGAGGTGGAGAGCGCGCAGGGTGTAAGGTTGCGACGAGCTGAGGGAGGCGCTGCGGATGCTTTCGAGCTCGAATTCTTATTGAGAGTCAAGGGTGTTGATGACGACGTGTGGGTCCCCGCGCGGCTAGTCGCGGACGACGTGAAACGGGATTACGAAGCCAAGTGGTGGAAAGTGTGCAGGGAGGGAAACTTCGAGGTTGTGGAGGAAATGTTGAGAGGCGGCGGCGAAGCGCTGGCGGCGGCGCGGGATGACGACGGCCGGTCAGCGCTGCACTACGCGTGCGGCGTCGGTTCCGAGGAGTGTGTTCGTGCTATTATCGCCAGAGGCGCTGAGGTGGATGCGAAGGACAAGGATTCGTTCACGCCGCTGCACATCGCCGCTGGTTACTTACACGAGAAAATCGTCGAAACGCTGGTGAAGAGCGGCGCCAATCCTGAATTAGAAGATTCAACCGGAAGGTCGCCGCTTGATTTGGTTGAAACGTTGACGCTGAACACACCTGCTACTACGGTTACTTTTGCGCGCAGAAGCGTCCTAGAGAGCATCGCAAAAACCCTAGAGCAGTTCGTGTTCGAAGAGGTCCCCCCCGCTGCGATCAAAGCGGTTCGCTTATCCGACGACGGATCGGGAACAAAAGAATTTTTAGTCCAATGGCTGGACGACTTTTCCGATCAATGGGTCGCGCAGCGCGACGTCGCGGATGACTTGGTGGAGGACTTTGAGTGCGGCCTAGAGTACGCCACCGTGGAAAAAATCCTAGAACCGCCCTCGCAAAACGGGAAAAAGAAAAGTAAAAAGGTCCTGAAGGTCTGGGCCGACGGAGCGCCGCCCACGTGGGAGTGAAAATCGATTGTGAACTGATAAAATATTATTCCATGCCAAAAATAATAAATTAAAACTCATCCTCCCCGCACGCCCTCAGGTCGATTTCAAAGTCTTCCCGTCCTTTGGTCACCTCCGCGATTGTTTTTAATTCTTTTAACAGCTGTTCAAAGTTGCGTAATGGCCACTGCGTCGGACCGTCCACGGGTGAGGAATCAGGGTCGTCGTGCACCTCCATGAACAGACCGTCCACGCCGACGGCGACGCACGTTCGCGCGACGGCGGGAATCATTTCTCGCAACCCGCCTGAAGCGACTGCTCCGCTCGAATCAATAGCCCGCCCCGCGGGCTGCTGCAGCGCGTGCGTGACGTCCGCCACTACAGGACAACCCGCATCCCTCATCCACACCAAGTTCCGCGGGTCCACCACTAAATCGCTATAGCCGAACATCGTCCCACGCTCGCACACCATCACGTTGTCGTTCCCCGCGCCGCGAATTTTGTCGCAACTGTTTCGCATAACCGAAGCGGCGCAGAATTGGCCCTTCTTTACGTTGATCACTTTGCCTGTTTTAGCGGCAGATACCAGCAAATCAGTCTGTCTGCACAGGAACGCGGGTATCTGTATTATGTCTGCGACTTGGCCCACGGGTTCTGCTTGACGCATCTCATGTATGTCAGTCACAATCGGGACGTCGAACGTCGTCTTGGCGGCTTGCAGAATTTTTAATCCCTCGTCTATTCCCGGGCCCCGGAACGATTTCGCGCTCGTTCTGTTCGCCTTGTCGAAGCTACTTTTGAACACAAGCGGTACCCCAACTTCTTCCGTGATTCGTTTTAAGCTCCGACACATGCGGAAGATGTGCTCCTCGCTTTGGATCACGTTCGGGCCCGCCATCAGGAAGAAGGGGGACGCGCCCTTCAGCGATTTGTAGAAATCAGACTCGGTGGACATCGTGTCGTAGTTTTTTTGTTCTCTTAATGCAAACGATGGAGTGTTCGAGTTCCGGTGGCGTGCTCGACGGACGATACTATCGGCGTTACGGACGTGTGTGCGATATTCAGGAACAAACCTCAGTACGCGCGTCACGGGATTGTGTGTTTCTCTGACCTCGCGTCGGCCTTAACGCACGGGAAGCCGGCGGCCCGTGTTTTCTGACAGTCGGGAAAATGAAAACGCGTGAGCCGAGATCCTGCACTTACGGATAATGTCGACGTCAACACCTAGAACCTCTCGCGCGTCGCACGCACGCCGAGAGACGGATGATGTCGCTGACCGCGTCCACCTCCCGGGTGTGCATCACACCCGGCGCGAGGACCGCGCGCCGTGGAGTCTCATCCAGGAGCATTCGCGTAAACGCGGCGAACTCATCATACGTCCGAAAACACATCTTGGAGCTCGCGCCGTACACACCAATCGTACCCTTCGAGATCCTGTCAGGTAAGTCTCTGTCCTGCATGCTTACGATCTGGATGTATCCACAGCGCGTCGTCTTTACCATGAGGACCACACACGCATCATCCACTGATCAGCCACTGACCTCCCCCTCACCCCTTCCCTCACAGAGCAACTCGGCCGTGCCCCCGAGGACATCGTGAAGCTGGATGCGAACGAGAACCCTTACGGGCCGCCTCCCGGTACGACTCCCCACGATTACGTTTCCTGTGCACAGATCCGATCGGCACAAAGGATCGCGATCGCTAAGAAGATTGATGAGTTCTTCCAAACTGCTTATCGCATCGCGCCGATACACCGATACACCGACACACCGACACACACGCCAACACGAAAACACAACCTGACGATTTTTTCCTCATTCTTTTTTCGTTCTCCCATCCCAACAGAGGTGAACGAGGCGTTGGGCTCCATGAAGTTCCCGCACATCTACCCCGACCCCGAGTCCCGGGCCTTACGCAAAGCCCTGGCCGAGGAGTGCGACGTCCCCATCGAAAATTTGCTCGTGGGGTGCGGCGCTGATGAGCTCATTGATTTGCTGATGCGCGTTATTTTAGATCCGGGCGACGTCATCATAAATACGCCCCCAACCTTCGGGATGTACGCGTTCGACTGCGCGGTGAACGCGGGGGTGGTGGTGGATGTGCCCCGGGGAGGTCCTGAAGAGGGCTTTCGTATGGATGTCCCTGGGATCAAAGCTGCGGTTGCAGAACACAAGCCCAAGTTGTTGTTCCTGACGTCGCCCAACAACCCGGATGGAAGCGTGTTGCCTGACGAAGACTTGGAAGAGCTGTTAAAACTGCCCGTGCTGATCGTGTTGGACGAGGCGTATATCGAGTTTTCGGGGATTGCCAACTCCCGGATCAAGGAGGTGGAGACTAGAGACAACCTTATTGTCCTGAGAACGTTCAGTAAAAGAGCCGCCCTCGCTGGTATGCGCATCGGGTACGGCGCGTTCCCCACCGGGATAATTGAATACCTGTGGCGCGCGAAGCAGCCTTATAACGTTTCCGTCGCGGCGGAAGTAGCGGCTTGTGCGGCGTTGTCCAACCCGGTGTACTTAAAAGACGTGAAAGATAAATTGGTGGCTGAGAGAGACAACCTGTTTGAAGTTCTCAACGACTGCTCCTTCCTCACCCCGTACCCCTCCGCTGCGAACTTTATTCTGTGCCAGGTTGGCGAGGGCCGCGACGCGCTTGAGGTAAAAGATGCGCTCGCGTCGGAAGGCATCTGCGTCCGCCACTACACAAAGCCGGCAAGCATCTCGGGGTGCGTCCGGGTATCGGTGGGAAGGCCGGACCAAACAGTGCTGCTCAAGGCGGCGCTGACGAAGATATAAGGGTTTGTGTTGAGGGTACCACGAGTGAGATGACGATGAGCGTAGATGGTGACGTTCACGTCGTGACTTGAATAACTTAAAATTCTTTAACAATTAAGATTGATGCGAGGCGCTTATTACTCTCATAATACTCTCTTTGCTTCAATAACCCCATCAATACGCGTAATCGAACTCGTCGCCGTACTCGTCTTCGTCCGTCGACACGTCGTCCATCGCATCCGTCGCAACCTTGTACCCCTCCGCCGCGATTTCTTTCCACACGACCGCGACGACGGGTTTTTTTGAAGAGGAACAGTTTTCTTCTGATGATGAATCTTGAGCACCATCTACCGCGTCATCAAACAACCCTATGTCGTCCCACTTCATGTCTTGATCCAGTTCCTGCCCTTTGTAAAGCACCTTGGTCCAATTCTCTTCGAACCCGTCTACTCTGCGGGGTTTTGTTTGTTGTGTGCGTCCGCTTGCAGTGCGCACGTGATCGACCATCGCACGCACCGTGGTTTTCCCATTCGCCACGAAAGGAACCTCGTCAAGCACCAACGTGCTCGTGAACATCGCGGCGTTCAAATACAAGTTCCACTCGTGGCGCTGCGCGCAGGGCTTAATAGTTAGGGCGTACATTTGGAGGGAGTGTTTTGGCGGGGGCGCGTCAGGGAAGTGGGGGAAGTGCGTCCCACCACCAACGTGATGGCAAGCGTTACGAGGGAGTCGAGAGGTCGCTTCGAAACTCAAAACCTCGAACTGCAAGATTCGCGCCAACTTTTAGTGACCGATACGGGTGAGATGCTGACGCGCGCCTTCAGAGTCTCGAGCACACCGCCTCGGCGTGTTCTTGACCAACCACCGCCCGTCCACACTACGCGCGGCGCGCGCACGGCGGAATGGCACGCCGGTTGCAGGGGCGCAAGGTGCGTGTCCTCCTCACTCCACGTGCGCGAACGCCCCATACCGCATTTCTTCACAACGCGACTGACCAAACTGAAACATTTTCGTGCCCCCTTACCTACACAGGGTCCGAGGCCCTTGAAACGACGACCGCGGGAAGATGACGTCGAGGGAGACGGAGGTACGACGGATAGACGGTCGCGATACGAGTAATTACCCATAGAAGCATGCGTATGGTTAGACACCTAGACCTGTACCCCCACACTTGCATCTCATTTTGGCGCGATTTAGGGATGCGCAACGGGCAAACGGCTTTTTCGACGACGGTCTAATAACTCAAGAAAGTGCATTTTGACTGACTTTCTCTTTTCTCTCTCATCAGATGGCGAGCCCAAGCAGAAAGTAAAGCGCCGGTACAAGCCGGGCACGCTGGCGTTGAAAGAGATTCGGAAGTTCCAAAAATCGACGGAGTTGTTGATCCGCAAGGCTCCGTTCTGCCGGCTGGTCCGCGAAATCTCAAACGAAGTCTCACCCGAACCGTTTCGATACACCGCCGAATCTTTGCTCGCGATTCAAGAGGCGACGGAGGATTTTCTTGTGCACCTTTTCGAAGACTGTAACCTGTGCGCGATTCACGCCAAACGAGTCACCATAATGCCAAAAGATCTGCAGCTCGCCAGGCGGATCAGAGGGCCGGTGTACGGGGTGTCGGCGTATTAGATAAGGGGGGTGAGATGAACAATAGAACGCAATGAAACAAATACTTACACTGAAAAAAATCACGCGACTCTTTCGTCAAATCTAGACTTTCCAACCTTCCGTTGTTGACCTTCTGCTCGGCACACCGTCCGGCGCGGCGACGGTGTGTGACGGCACGTCGGGTGCGTTTGGCTTTCCGTAGGTGTGCGGTTCGCAGTGAGGGACAAGAGGGTCTGTTTGGAGCAGTGACGAGACGAGACAAGCCTTGACTCAACGCGACGCACTTCGTGTAGCACTTCGTCTTTGAGACGCACCCCCTCGTCTCATCATGTCCCTGTTCAAGTCCCGCGAGTGGTGGAGCACGACGTGCGGCGAGAACGAGGCGTTCGACATGGGTTGCTTAGCGATCGGGAACGTTGATGATTCGGAGACGGGCGAGAGTAAGATAGTCGTGGGCAGCTTCAGCGGCGTGGTTCGAGTGTACAAGCCATCGAAACGAGGCGAGTCATCTGTGGATGATTTGATTTTGGAGCAGAACTTGCGCGCGCCCGTGCTTCAGCTAGTGCTCGGGGATTTCGGCGTCAACGATGAGCACGGAGAGGCAAGGACCAGTATAGCAGTCCTGCACCCAAACAAGGTATCAATCTTCAATGTGAACGTGGAAGGCGAACAAAACGCGTCGTACCATTCTCTACAAATGGAGTACGAACTACAATTAAAAAGCCCGCTGGCGAACTTCACGACGGGGCCGTTTATAGGCAAGCCGTACGACGGGATATGCGTGCAGAGCATGGATGGTAAACTATCTGTCTTTGACAGCGCGGTTGAATTATTCAACGCGCAGCTGCCTGACTTTCTGATTCCAGGGCCACTGAGTTATTGTCCGCGACTTGATGCATTCATAACGGTAAACTCGCGGTTCGAAATGGAAAAGTACGCCATGAGGAGTTTTGGTAGTTCTGGGTCTAAAAATTCAGGAAATTCAGGAGAACACCAAAGCTCAACCCTCATCCCCGACTGGAAAGTGTGTCTAGGTGAAGGCGTGACGCAAATCACCAGCGCGAGCGGCTTCTCGGACGCCGTTGTGTTAGGCAAAAACGGCCAGCTGGCTAAAGTAGAGTTGATCGCCCTAGGCGAACGCACGCTTTTCGTGGTGAACGAGTTCGGTACGATGATCATTCAGAAGCGGCTTGATTACGTGCCTTCTACGATGCACGCGTTCCGCGTGAATCCGCAGCTGCAGGAACAAAGCCCTTCACATGTATTTATCGCGGACCAGACGGGCGCAGGGATGGTGTACAAGGGCTCGCGGACGGTGTGGGCGGCAAAGTTTGAACAGGCGCCTTGCGCGTTGCTTGCGGGTGCCAGGTTTGGAGGCGTTGACGGGATGCTGGTTACGCTTTCTGAGTACGGAAACCTAGGTGTTCAGTATTTAGGAGCCGCGTCACCCGTGGACGTGGTGAAAGGGTACGAGGCCGCCAAAGATGTGGGGTTCCAGGAGATGGAGCTTGAGCGTCAAAAACTCGCGGCGGTTATTAAATTGGCGACGAGCGGGTCCACCACAGAGCCTGCTGATTTTATTTCCCTGAGGGTTAAGGTTCCGGAAACGTTGGATCCGCAAAGTAATACGAACAGTGAAGATGTTGAGAAGACACTCACCGTGGACGTGCACGTCACGTACAGTGGAACAGGTAGCATACACGATGTGGCGCTTTCCATACACGCGCCAAGCCCCGCGGAGTGCCGCCAGGAAAGCTTCGTCGTCCCAGCGGTGCACGGCGGGAGCGACACGCCCACTGTGGTGCCGGTGGTGCTTCGCGTGCCGAAAGGGAGCGGCGTGCCTGGCGACAATATTATCAGGGTCGTCGCCGGGTACAGGGTGAAGGGAACCGGTGAGCCACGCGTGGCGGTGACCGATTCAAAAGTGCCGTTGTCCCTGTGGGTGGACGCGGCGCCTCCGGTGAAGCTCGCGAATTACAAAATCACGCTCGACACGAACCGACCTCCTCCTGCGAACATTTGCGACCTGTTTCGGGACATAGTGGACGCGCCGTCCTCCAAAGTTTCCACTCAAGACACGGCCGGTGGGAACGTGGTGAGTTTCACGTACGGCGACGGGAGCGATTGCACGATCATCGTTTCAAAAAACGCGGGGCGGTACCGTTTGCAGTCCTCAAAGTTCGAAGCGCTGTGGGTCGTGCTGGAGGAGTTAAAGTTTGTTTTGGAGGGATATTACGGGGGAGCTGATGGCAACGGCGATGAACCCACCGGTGACTCCTCCGACCCCTTCTCAATTTCGTTCAACGAAGCTTTGCCGTTGCAGGATTTCTTCTCGGTGGTTGATTCGCACCATTTGGATCGGCAGAGGCGAAGCATCTCGCTTCAAAATTTAAGCGACAAAGCGCGATCGTTCAGGGCGGTGCAGAAACGTTTGCTGATCAAGTTTAAGGATAAAAACCCGGTTTTTTTGAGTCACCTGGATGCGTTGCTGGAAGGCGCGTTCGTGGCGGTGACTTCCGAAGCAACGGAAACGGAACTCGCGGAGAGTGAGTTGAAAAACTCAAGCGTCTCCCTCGCCGCCGCGACGCAGACATGCGTTTTGCTCATAGCCCTGAGATTTCAATTGAATTCCGACGACTTGAAAACCCTGCGCGCCTACCTATCCCCGAAAGTAGTTGACACCCCCGAGATGGGCTGGGCAGAGTGGACGGAAGCGGCGACGACGACGCTGCTGAAAACGAAGCTCGCGAAAGGGGGCGATCGAACAACGGGGGGGGTTCACGGCACGGGACAGCCGTTGCCGTTGTTGCAAGACACTTCAAAGCTCAAGAAACACGTCTCCGTGGTGTGCGAGCGTCTCGCGAGGGGGGCGAAACTAGCGTGACGGGTGTTTGTTTGGTGACAAGATAAACTTCTTTCAATACTTCGTATATATAAATTCTTATGTGCATAATGGGTTACCGTCTGTCCGCACGCGTCGCGTCATTTCCCCTCACACCTGACCGATACACGCATAACGCTCTTCCAGCTCACCGTAGTTACGCCAGTGTCTTTTCGCCGCGACGAGGTCGTTTCCAAACCCGCGTCGCAAATCTGGATTATGGCCCAAGTAACACGACGCCTGCGCGTCGGTCAATTCGGGCGCGATCATCAGCCGGAAAACGAAGTTGTACATGATCTCCTCGGTAGTGTCGCGGCTGCTCCAGATCTGCAACCCTTCCGCGGGATGGGTGCCAATGAGCGACTCCTTGAATCGCAGCTTAATTTCGCCGCCGTGTTTGGCGTGTCCGGCCATGTGCATGTTCACCAACTCGCTCCCGGTGATGCTGTTCGTGGGGTGGGGGTACCACTGCAAAATCGCGGACGCGGTTTCAAGGAACATCCCTCCGCCGGCGTGGATGTTGTGAATGGACTGTATTTGCACCAAGTACGTGCCGTAATCGAGATCACTTCTTGAGATGCCGACGCTGGTCCACTCGTTGCGGAGCCTAAGAGGCCGGTGATGGGCGATGAACTCATCAACGCCGTAGCCCATCGGCGCCGTAGGGGGGAGCGGGTTGGGCACTGCGAGTTTGAAAATGAAATTGAAACGCTGCGCGTGATTCGTTCCAGACGCGCCGGATTCACACGCCGTCGCGATCTGCAACGCCAAGCCGGCTCGCCCTTCCGTGTGGCCTCGGCGCGCCGTGCGTAGTCGGAGGGTACAGCCGTTCGCCGCTTGTCCCGCGCTGTGTAACGAAATCTCATCCGCGTCGTGCGAGTTGGTCTGACCAGAGTACCACGACAGCAGCCCAGAGAAGGTTTCGGAGTGTAACTCGCCGCCGTTGCCGTGCGTGGAGACGCTTCGCACTTGCACGAAGTACGTGCCGGGGTGCAAATCCTCGCGCTCGACGCCGGTGTCCGTCCACGCCCCTTCCTCGCTGGTTTTTAACTTCAAATCAACGGGAAAGAACGAGGCGTGGTCAATTTCGTTCACCGGCGCGATTGGCCCGAGGGGAAGCGCCGTGTCCTCCCCGGAGATTACTTGGCGGAACTTAAACTTGACCGGCACTTGCCCCGCTTCGACATCGTCCGTTTTGAAATCCAAGGCCA
>MDSY01044804.1_pt1 | contig 21452 bp, 23 predicted proteins | sample 811131 | NCBI WGS metagenome assembly MDSY01 (sample SAMN05326643, study PRJNA326480) | marine metagenome | isolation source: seawater | place: Atlantic Ocean: South West | collected 2010 | reverse complement strand
TAGGAAGTATGTCTATTGTAGGGCCAAGACCACATCCAATAAAATTAAATGATTTATACCGAGATCGCATAGAAAAATTCTCGTTAAGGCACAAGACTAAACCAGGTGTAACAGGACTCTCTCAAATGAAAGGCTATAGGGGCAGTATTGTAAAATTTCATCAGATAAATTCTCGTGTAAAATTAGATCGATTTTACATCAATAATTGGACATTTTTATTTGATCTCAAAATTATATTATTAACAATTCCTGCCACTCTACAGTGGGGGTTGTCAATTAAATAATCAAAGACTGTACTAAATATGATTAATGATAAGAACCTCCAATCCCACCAACCATAGAAGACATAACTTGCTACAACTATTAAAGTATTTTGAAGTTTTATATTCGTATGTGCAACAAACCAATATAAAATAAAAACTATTGGAAGAAATATTGCAAAATCTAAAGAATTGAAAAACATAACTTAAGTCAATTTATTATTTACACAAGCATATTTACTTGAGTAACAAACGGATGTTATTTGCCAATTTTAATATATTTTTCTTTTAAAAATTGACCTAGTTTTTTTTCAATAAATTTAAATGTAAAATGAGAATATAAAATTGTAATTGCTAGTATAAAAAATAAAACAATAATTTCAACTACTAAACTCTGTTTTATCTTAAAGAAAGTGAAAAAAGGTTGTATTATGATTATTGGTATTATAAAATGATTGAGATACAAAGAGTATGATATTCGACCAAGATACTGTAGTGGTTTTGAGTTTAAAAACATAGAAATTGAACCACTAGAGTGAATAAAGATATAAATCATTAATGCAAATAATGTAGGTATAAAAAACATTCCAAACAAAAGTCTATATAATGAATTACTGTCTAATGTATTTAATATAAACATGAAAATTATCATAATTAATACCGAAATCCACTCCCATAATGAATTAATTTTAAGTTTATTATTTTTAAATTTGTACACAAAATACCCCAAATTAAAACCAACAAAACCTCTAAAAGCGGCAAAATTACTTACGTCAAAGTAATCTCCATTTACAAACAATAAACATAGGGATATAATTATAATAAATAAGAAAAAAATATGGGCATATTTTTTAAATTTGTAAATAACGAATCCATATAATAAGTAGGACATTATTTCAGCTGAAATTGACCATGAAGGTGAGTTTATAATTTGTTTATCTCCCAAAACTGGGGTTATATTCATAAAAGTTATTGTTTCAATATATCCCCCCAGTTTTGTGAAATAATCATATTCTGATATAAAATAGCCAGGAAATACAAGTCTTGATATTAAAGGAACTAAAAGAAAAATAGTAGCAGTAAATAACAACAAAGGATATAATCTGATTAATCTTTTTTTAAGAAACTCTTTCAATTTTGCAAATGATGAAATCACATTATAGTTATAAGCAATTACAAAACCACTTAGTACGAAAAAAAAGTCTACAAAAACATAAGATTCATATACAAAAAAATTATAAGTGAACCAATCGGGAATGAATTGTTTAGGATAATGAAGTAAAACTATCATAATACTGAATATACCTCTTAAACCATCAAGTTTATTAATTCTCATGCTATCTTAATTAATTTGTTATGAGTTTAATATTTTACGAATATTACTATTATAGATCAGTTTTGTAATTGGTGAAGGCAATAATCTGATTAATAATCTAAAGATCGGAAGTATTAGTTTTGTTGAATAACCAAAAAGGTTAATAATACCATTCCAATAAATTTCAAATTCATTTAACGCTTTTTGATATGACCTTCTCTTATGAAAATCTTCGCTCAGTCGAGCTCTATATAAAACTACATCAATGTTAGCGAATTTATATCCTTTAGATAATAATTCAAACCATAAAGCAATGTCCTGACTAGTTTTATATTTTTCATTGTATAAGCATCCATCATCAAATATATTTCTTCTAAACATTACTGAAGCATGACACATTGGGCTAGATCGATGAATAATTTTTTTTAAACCAAAATTGTTGGCTGGATATTTTCGTATAAGACTTAAATTCCCAAGTTCATTAAACTCTTGTAAAGAACTGCCAACTAAATCAATTTTTGGATTATTTTCAAGAAATTCTGATTGTATCTTAAAACGATTGGATGAAGAAATATCATCAGAATCCATTCGAGCAATAAAATCTCCATTACATAGTTTTACCCCTTTATTTAATGATTTTGTTAATCCGATATTAGAATCATTAACTATTAACACTAAAGATGAATTAAGTTTCTCCCCCCATTTAAAGATAATTTCATGTAAAGATTTGGGAACTGCCCCATCTTGAATAAGAACAATTTCAAAAGGTTTTAAAATTTGGTTATCCCATATACTAAATAATGCTTCTTCAAAATGAGAAGGATTATCATTTTTATAAACGGACATTAATACTGATGTTTTTAACATAGATAATTTATTCTAACAAGAAATATAAAACAACCTAAATTCAAATTAACTTGTTTTTTTTATTGAACGGAGTAACCACCATCAACTTTTATATTTTGTCCTGTTATCCATAAAGATTGATTTGATAATAAAAATAATAAAGAAGGGGTAATATATCTGACTTGACCAATTCCTAAAGGATGCATATCCTTTATACTATCTATATTATCTTGTGAAATTTTTATGAAAAGATTCTCTACCATTTGTGTCATTACAACCCCAGGTGATATAGCATTAACTCTTATTTTTCTTTTTGCTAATTCCAATGAAGCTGAATTAACAACTCCAAGTATTGCAGCTTTACTACTGCAATAACCAATTTTACCTGGCTTCCCTAGTTCTGCCATTACAGACGAAATAAATATGACACTAGAATTATTATTACTTATTTTTTTCTTTGAAAAGATTCTTAATATTTCAATACTTGCAAAAACATTAATATCATAAAGAGATTTTATTTTATGATAATTATATATAGTCAAAGGAATAGTCTCTTCTCTTCCAGCACAATTAACTACTCCATCTAGTTTCCCATGAATATCAACACAATCAATCAATACTTTTTCAATTTCTTCCAGTTTAGTTAGATCTAACTGAATAAATATGAAATTTGAATTTGATAAAAGATCATTTTTTATATTTGAAGTATTTCGACCAATCCCTATTACTTGAGAACCTTGTTTCAATAATTCAAGACTTACCCCTTTTCCAATACCAGAAGTTGCCCCTGTGACTAAAATTTTTTTTCCTCTCAAACTTGGATAACAAATTTCGTTCATTTTTAATAGTATTAAGTTATTGATTATAAAATAATAGTGTGGTTGTAGAATATTAATAAATTTAAATAATTTTTAATGTAGCTTTTTTATTTATTCTAAAAATTTCTCTTCACCAATTCTTTCAATCAGAGAGTTAAATGTAGTTATGGATTCAATATCATCAGCATCTAGTGTAACTTCAAAATTGTCAGATACGTATGCAATAAGAATCATAGCACCCATCGAGTCCCATTCATCTAAATCTTTGATAGATGAATCTATAGTCACAACTGTTTCTAATTCTAATTCTTCTGATAATTCTTTAATAAAATCTTGTTTTTTCATATTATAATGATTTATTTATTGTTACTAATCCTCCTGACCACGAAAGTCCAACTCCAAAACCAACTAACATGATTTTTTCTGAGGATGTTATTTTTTGTGAATAGTCTTTTAATGCTATTGGTATAGTACAAGAAACTGTATTTCCATAATTTTCAATGTTGATATAAAAGTTTACACTCTTAATTTTAATACGCTTTCTCATAAAGTTTAACATAAAAGCATTAGCTTGATGAAAAATATATTGATCAATTTGATTGACTTCTAAATTATTTTTTATTAATAATTCTTTAGTAAATTTAGGGATAACTTGAGCTGTAAAATTAAATACTTCAGGACCATTCATGTATAAATGATTATCTGAATATTCATTTCCTGTTCCATAATTTTTGATTTCATAATTTGTATCAAAATTATTTCTACTCCCCCCATTTCTCACTATAAGTTTATCATACCCTCCTCCGTCTGTGCCAAATAAAAAACCACCAATATCATCCTCTGTACTGTGAGAAATGATTGTCGCTGCAGCTGCATCTCCAAATATAGAACGATTTGTTCTGTCTTTTTTATGTATAAATTTAGAATAAGTTTCTGCCGTAACTAATAAAATTTTTTTAGCTTGATTAGATACTATTAAGCCTTTAGCAATGCTTAATCCATAAGTATAACCGGAACATCCTAGGTTAAAATCGAGGGCCCCAATATCTTTTCTCAATGATAATTTATCTTGTAAGATACATGCTGATGTTGGCAATATATATTCAGGACTCTGTGTACAAAGTAAAATAAAGTCTATTTCATTTTTATTAATATCACCTTCAAAAATTTTTTCACAAGCTCTTATGGCCAAATCTAATGCTGTTTCATTTTCTGAAACTATACGTCTTGATTTAATCCCTACTTTTTGCTCAAATTTAAGAAAATCATAATCTGGAAATTCATTTTGTAAATCTTGGTTTGTAATTTCTCTTTCAGGTAAAACGTATTCAATTTTTTCAATGATTGCTCCCATATTTAGTTTAATTTTCTAAAAAAATTATTTTTGTATAATTCAATTCTAAATGTTAAAAAAATCTACAACTTGCTTTACTAAGGATTTAATACCAATATAATTTATTTTTCTTATTGATTTAAATTTTTCAGTGATGATAATTCTAGAAATAAATGTAAATTTATTTTTGTAAAGTATTTTTAAAATAAAATTATACGGAGCACTATGAAAAATATAATTAACTCCTAAATCAGAAAAAATTTTATAATGATATGTCGTAAAAAAACCTCCTGGAAGGCAAACTGTATGTGAATCAAAATTATTATTTCGCATATAATTTAAAGAAGTATTCCAATCCAAAAATAAATCCGAATAACTTTCTTTTTTCATAATATGTTTATGTCCATGAGCATATACATAATGGTTTTTTGAAATTTCTTTAATCTGATCAAGATTTAGAAAACCTGAGCTACCAATGTAAGCCGAGCAGATAAAAAAAACGCCTCTTATTCCGTTAAATTTTAATTGATTTGCAGCATATAAGTTACTAATACCTCCATCGTCAAAAGTATAATTAACGCTATTTCCATAAGTGCTAATTATTTTTGAAAATTTATTTTTAGAAATAGTATACTTACCATTACTTCTTGAATGCCATCCAGATTCCTGATCACCATCATCAAGAATCTCATGAAACATCAAGGAAGATTTGTTAAATAGAAGCGTCTCCATATTTACTTATTAGTTTTAAAATTAATAGACACATTACTTAAATTTATTTGTTTAAAAGAATTACAATCAAAAACATTACGTAAAACCAAAATCATTTTGTTACTCAAAGATATCTCCGTGAATACTTAAAGGAAAATTATAGTTAATATTTTTAGATAAAACATTAATTTTTTTATTTAAAAATAATTTACTTTTATTATTTGTTAAAGCTACACAGATCTTTTTATACTTAACAGTAAAAAATAAAATTGCAAATAAAGATATATGACCATCATAACATACATTAATTTTTTCGCCAAAATGAATTTTTCTTGTGTATGACTTAGAAAAACCTAAAATCTTTTTTGGCAACCCAATGAATTCATTATTTAAAGTAAAACTATATAGTTTTTGAAAGATTTTCAAAGCAATTGGGTTTGGACTTGAGTTTACTATTTTGCTCTCTTTAAGACTACTCATAACTCTAGATAAAAAGCTCATAGAATGCTTCCTATACGTGCCATCTACGAACCATGTGCTTAAGCCAATCATATTATTAGATTCAATTAAACCTATAAAACCTACTAATTCTAAATTAATTTCAAGTAAATAACCAATTCGATTTGATTCACTCCTTTCAAATCTATTAATCCAAAATTCACGACTTCTATTTTTCTTATCATACTTTTTAATCAATAAATCTATAGTTTCTTCATAAAGAGCTCCTCTTTTTTTTACTTCAATTACTTTCATTAAAAATTATATTTCATGTTTTAAGAGAAAATCATTTAAACCACAATTAACACTATTTATTTTTTAAAATTTAAATTTAGTTTATATAATTTTCTTTTGCCTGAATGAACAGAATCAAAATAAATAGATGAAAAATCAGAGTTAAATCTAGGATGTAAATCACATCTGGATTCGTTATAAAAACTTAATGCTTCATAGAACTCTCCAATACTTATAACTTCATCATTATCAAAGTTATAAATAAACAGGTTTTTATTTCTTGATCGATTTGGATACGAATCAAATAGCATTTTATTTTTATTAAATGTCGGGTGCCCATCTCCAAGGTTCTGAAGTTTTTCCGAAATTGAACTTATTTCTCCATTTAATATATTAATTTCATAGAAATCAAATTTTCCTTTATGAGTTAAGTAACCAATAACGGTCTCGTTATTTTTCCAACAACAATGGCTGATACCTCCTTCATCTGAAATAATTTTTAAATTCATCCCTAATGAGTCTAAAATTAATAATCTATCATATTTCACTCCTGATTTAAGATGCCATCGATGCATAAACATAAAGTTTCTTCCGTCAGGACTTATCATTATGTGATTAACTTTATGTTTCGAATCTTTCATGGTATCAAGGTATTCTAGATCAATTAGTTCTTTTAAAGAAATTAATAAAGAATAAGAATTGTTCTGTAATGAAACTTTAAAAATCCCGTCGCTTGAATAATCATTGTATTCTGGATATTCAACTAAGTTTCTATATCCGTAATCTGGACGTAAATCTCTTAATTTATTGAAATTAAGACCTAATGCATACTCATCTTTATAACAGTCATATATAGGCCAATCAATTATTTCAAATTCTTTTGTTTGAATATTATATATTTTAGAATGGTATTTATTTAGGTGTTTTGAATACACATTATAAATAAATTTATCATTTGATAACCACATCATTTTGGCTCCTTGCTGCCAATTATAAGAATATGTTTCGTCAATTAAACTAATTATACCTGATTCTAAACATTTTAAAATAATTTCAATTGAATGATTTGATGAAGGTTTGTTTTTTGTATTGAAACTTGTCCGATAATAAATAATTTTACTTCCCTCGTCATTTTCTGGACTCTTATCATAATATCCAAAAAATGATGATTTCTTTGTGTTGTCTATTTCTGAAATGTTATATTCTGACTTATATAAATATTTTTTTTTGTAAAATAAAAAGTTCAAGCTTTGGTAAGATTTCTTTGCAAAATTTTTAAGCTTGGGAAATTTCGAGATTAATGCAGAAATACCCTTTTCAAGATTACTATAATTACTCATAAACTAATAAAATGTTTTAATGAAAAATCGTTTAATTATCATCCATAATTTATAAATATCAAAATAGGTTTTCTCATGACGCATTTTAATCATTTGTTTTGGAGCATTTAATTTATTTTCCTTTAATATTTCTATTAGCATTGGAAAAATATTATACTCTTCCATAACTTGTTTTTTTGCTTTTCGAATACTCTCGATTCTGTTTTCATAAAGGTTATTTGAAATGCTTTTTTCAATAATGCTGACGGTTTTATCAAAATCATTTATGTCAATCTGTTCGTATGATTCTTTTTCAAAATAGTTATTAATATTACTACAACCATGGTAGAACGGAAAGCATTCTGCTAAATAGTTGTCTGCAAGCTTTTCTGTCCAGTAATCATCAAAAGATGAGTTTTCTATTACAATATGATACTTATAATCTTTTAAAGTGTCCCATTTATCTTCAAAACCATTAATCCCTTTTCCGAAAACATCTAAGCTATCTCCAAAGTGGTTTTTAAGTTTTTTTACAAAATTGATTCTATCCTTGTGCCCTTGAGTGAATCCTTTTGAGCTTGAAATAACTGAAATTAGTTTTGTTTTGTTCTCAATAACCCTTTTTAAGTCATTATAGGTCGAAACAAAATCAATTGACCCATTAGAGTTTAATTTACGTCCTACCCACCAAGGTTGAGCTGGTTGAATATAAGTCAAGTTTTTATGATTTATATCTTTTCTAGAAGTAAGTACTCTACCAAATTTTTTCACAAAAGAAGGAGCATAGTGATAAATTGGTTCAGGTTCACCAGTAAGTAAAACTAAATTTTCCTTAGCCACTCTTGTTTCATTATTGTTACTCTCTCCTTTGCTATAAATAACCCAATAATCACAATCATCAATTTGCGTATTTATATAAAACTTGTAGTCACCCCAGACACCATCATTATTTGGTGTTTGTCTCAACAGTCCTTCGATCGGACTATTTATAGAAAGTTTAACTTTTTTCATTTAATTTATAGATTTATTCACTTTTAGGTGTAACAAAGAATGAATTTTTATTCATAGTTTTTTCTGATATAATATTTGCTATAACCTTTGTAAAATAGGCTCCGATTAATATAAAAATAATGTTAAGTAAAATATTAATTAATGTGTTTTCAGAATATCCAGTATTAACAATTGGATCTTGAATTAAATATATTTGAAGAGCTAATCCGCCAATGAAATAAACAACTAAATTAACCTTCTTAGATTTCAAAAAAGTGTACTTTTTTAAAGATATCTCTACTGTATAATAAAGAGATAAAATAAGAAATTGCAGCATAATTAAACTCACAACAGATGATGTTTTAATATGCAAAATATTAATTAATGTCAAATACTGAACTAAGTAAAAAAGAAGTAATGAGACAACTAAAATAATTGGAAATAAAATGTTTTTTTTAAAAATTATTTTATTTTGAAACGTAATCATCCCCAATAAAAAAGGTAATAAAAAATGAAACCATTTAAAATAAGTTCCGCCATAAATTCCAGTTTGTTCTATACTGCTAGAAAAAACAATATATAATAAACTAATAACTAGAATAGAAAATGTTAATAACTTTGTCTTGTTTGGTATATATTTTTTTATAATAAAAAATATAATATAATATAACAATATACATCTTACGAACCATCCACCAGCATTAAGAGTAATACCTATGATACTTCTTTCTAAACCGAATATTAATTCATGTATAATTGCTACAGCAAACACAGTTGGAAATATTCTAAACAATCGTCTCTTATACCATTTACTAAATGAAGTTAAGTTTGAAGAGTAGTTAAGAGTATAACCTGAGATAAAAAAAAATATTGCATCTCCTATTGCTCCTCCAGTTGCAAAAATTGGCATTGGATATATTGAGTCAAAATGAGAATTAGTTATTAAAAGAGGTCCAAGGAATTTCAAATAATCCAAGCTTACAATTCTTTTATTAATTTGAGTATTCATAATTATTTATTTATTTTTAGAAGGAATAGGTAAGTTGTCAATCTAATTAACTCCAATACTGATACAGTCACCAATAACAAATTAAAACTGACGTTTAAAGTAATAAACAAGAAAATAATGGCTGTAGCAGAAAAGTTGAAAATTGTTTTTACATTAACTAAAGATTTCGTCATTTCAAAAAAAGGAATCAATAAATTTGCAATAGATTCTATAATAACATATGGAATTACTAATAACATGTATTTAGTCAATGAATCCCATTGGCCTTTCCAAAAGCCTAATATATAACCAAAATAAATAACGCTAAAACTGCCTATAATTATTAATAAGGCATTAATTAGGATATATTTAAATGAGCTTTTAGCACCTATTTTGTTGTACATAACTCGTTGAGCTGTTTCTTGAACTAAATTTGTTGGAACTTTTAAAAATGCAAACGCTCTGTCTACTAAACCAAGTTCTAAAAGTGGTAATGTAGAAATTAAAGATAATCTAAAAGCATTTGCGAATGTCCAATCAGAGATATTAGTCGCTAATAATTTTACTTGTTCTATACTTGGGATTATATCAGAACTAAATTTATATTTTAGTTTGCTTAACTTATAAAAAAAAGAAAATCGTAAAAAAGATGTTAATAATATTGGAATCAAAAAAATATAGATTTTCAACCCCTCATTGAAGCTTAATATATATATCAGTACACTTTTTGCTATAATTGAAATGAATATATCATAAATTCCAAATTTGGTTAAACTAACTTTTTCAATACTAACCTGAACTAATTGGTATAATGCTGTAAAAAAAACAATAAATGATGTTGTTAAAAATATGTCAAATGAAATTATCTCATAAATAAAATAATAAGTAATTACACTAAATATTAATGACAGAATTAATATTTGGCTAATTAATTTATTTAATAAAATATTATCTAAAATTTTAAAACTATATGCAAATTTCCTAGAACCGAATGAAACAATTATGACACCAATCGCAATAATAATATTAACTATTGTCCAACTTCCATAAAGAGAAGGACTTATATTCTGAAGTAATAGTAAATTTATTATTAATGATATTATCAGCCCAAAAACTCTAACAATGTAATATAATCCGGTATCAGACTTTAAGAGCTTTTGAAAACCATTCTTTACATTCTTCAATTGATTTATAAAACTCATCTTTATTTATTTTATATTCTGATTTTATTATATTGGAATGATTTGAAAATGATGAAATAATTATTTTCTCTTTATTTTTAAATGCAATAAATGCATAATTATTTATTTTGCTCAAAAGTTTATTAGGTATAAATATAGATAGATAAACCATACATTCAAGATATAGAGGGTATAATGCTTTATTCTTTGAAATAGTAGCTTTCTTTTGATCTGATGAAAAAATTATTCCAAAATTTTCCTCTAAAAGTTCAACCCAGGAATTTGAATCCATCAAGTTATTAACCTCTGTGAATGTTATGTTCCTGAAATCATTATTATAGTTAATCACGCTCGATAATTCTGAATATACAGAACTAGCTAGGCAGATATCAGTTACATGTCTTGGAGGTAGTGGACATGAGTATCTATTTGATATTAATCCTTTCATATAATTACTGCCAGGTCCAACGATATGTCCAAGTCTCCAAATAATTCCATCGGATATATTTTTTGTGTACTTTTCAGATAAATACTTAAAATACTCATATGTTCTAAAAGAAGAGTTTCCATGTCTAACTTTAGAATAATTTTCAATATTCATCTGATCTCCATAAACAGCAATAGAGCTTGTATAGATGTAATTGAATTTAGAATTTTTTGAAAGTTTTTTTATTTGTTTATAATGCTTTTTTAGATTTACTTTATTTAAAAGTAAATCTCCAGAACTCAAATAAGCTAAATCTAAAAAAATTATTTTTCCTTCAATTTTATTTATCCAGTTAAGGTCGTCCCCTATGTTAAATTTTTTAGTACTGTCAACTAAATTTTCTAGTGCGTTAAGTTTAAACGAATTTCTGCCTAATGCAATAATTCGTAAATTATCATTAATACTAAGCTTATTCACTAAATAATTACCTAGGAAACCTGTTGCTCCACTAATTACTATGTTTGTAATCATAACTTGATTTTTCTAAAATTTCTACTACTTGATCATACGATTTATCTAAATGATAAATAGAATTATTTTTTGAGGCTAAAATATCTTCAAAGATACCATTATCACTTCTCCCTTTAATTTTACTCTGCGGAGTATATGAAAACCCATCTTTAACAAGCGTGATGGAGTTTGGGCTCCAAATTATCATATCGTCTTTCAAGTTTATCTTGATTTCAAAGGGCAGAAAAGTTGTATTTGAGAAACACATTTTTACAGGTATTTCATTTAGTTTAAATGAACCAGAAAAATCACTTCCATTATTCGATGTTTTTGTCTTTATGTCTGAGACAGAATACCTATTATTATTTACATTGATAGACCAAAGAAGAACATCTAAGATGTGAACTCCAACATCATGTAGAACTCCATAATTTTCAAACCATTCATTATTATTAAAGTCAATTTTTCGATTCCATCCATATGGATTTCCTACGCTCAAATAAATTTCTTTAATTTGAGTTCTGTTTTTTTGTAAAAAAGAATTAAGCCATAAAGTTGATTTTTTACCTCTAAGGACATGTCCTGTATAAATTTTATCTTTTGATAGTAGAACTTTATCAAGATTTTCTTTTTTTATGAAAACAGGTTTTTCAATAAAAATATTTTTACACCTATTTTTTAGTAATGAATACCCTTCAAAATGAAGACTATTTAAACTTGATACAATACCTAAATCGTATTTATCTAGGTCATTTATATCAATTTTTTTTGCGTCACTTGATGAAACAAAAGGGTCACAGAAGTAAATTTTATTTGCAAAAGTTCTAACTTTTGGTAAGTGTACTTCTCTAGCCATCTTACCAAATCCTATAAATATAATTTTCATTTTTCTTAAATTTTTATTTTTATTTAAAATATCTCTTCATTTTTAAATGAACATAAAAGAACACATAGATTGGATTTATTAAAATAATTAATAGAAATTTTCGTTTGATATAATCCAAACTTTCAACTTCTGTTTTACCTAATCTTCGACGATCTTGATTATACCTTATAAGTATATTATACCAATCCCAATCACTGTTTACTCTAGAATTACTGTCATGTCTATTATATACGTAGAGTGACTCATTTGTATTTACAAATGTGAACCCATTTTCATAAAGACGTAAAAACAAATCCCAGTCTTGAGAAAATCTTAAATATTCCTTGTACTTGAATTCTATTAAGTGTTTACGTCTAATCATCATAGTAGCTCCAACTATAGTCGCTCTGTTTCGAATTCTAGTAAACCCTGCAATTATTTCTGAATGGTTAATCGGAAAATCTGAATTAAAGCTTCTTTCTGGAAATTTATATGTGATATTAGTTCCGCAAATATCTGCATTAGTTTCGAGTATTTTATTTAGCTGAACTTCAATTCTTGATGAAACTGATACATCATCAGCATCTAAAAAAGTAATAAATTCTCCACTTGATAAATTTACTCCGATATTTCTAGATGCTGCAAGATATCTTGGTTCATTCTTTTTTTTATAAAAAATAATCCTACTATCATTAATTTTAGATATAATTTCAGCAGTTGAATCAACTGAATAATCATCTACTATAATTATCTCATGAAGTTTATAACTCTGATTTAAAAGTGAATTAATTGCACTTTCAATAGTGTTTTCACTATTACGTGTAGCAATTATTACTGAAACTGTATTTTTTCTATCCATTTTATAAAGTTTTCACTCATTTTTTCAACTGTAAAGTTTAAATCATTATTTTCGAATTTATCTTTAATATCACTTCTAAAGGATTCATTAACAATAAATTTTTCAATAAATAACTTTAGCTGTTCTAAATTTTCTGAAATACAATCACTAGAAATCATTTCTAAATATTCTAATTCAACTCCGTGAGTATTATTTTGATAGGTAACCAAAGGAACTTTTAAAGCCCAAGCGTCAAGAACATGTAAACCAATACCGCCAGGCATTAAAATCATGTCAGTCCATAAAAAATACTTTTTTCTTTCAATAAAATCAACTGATGGAATATATCCATCAACATCAGTTAGGAATGATTTGATTAAATTCACATCTTCATTATTAGCTGCACCTACGATTTTAAATGCTATATTCAACTTTCGAGTTACTCTTAGATAATTAATGATATCTAAAAACTCTTCTAATAATTTATTTGGTTGAATTCTTGCTACTAATAAAATATTAATTGGGTCACCCAACTTTTTAATACTACTTGTCTTTTTTAGAACTTCAGACTTTGAAATGTGAGAATTATTCAGAATGCCAATATTAATTTTCTTTTTAATATTAATCAATGCAGTTTGAGTATAAGCTAGGTATCCATCTGAGAAGTTGATTAGCGATTTTAATAGAAATCCTTGCCCTCTATTATTTCCGTATAATGTTAATTTATAATTACGCAAAAACTTTACAATGAGAATAAGATACAAACTCAAACTTCTACTGGCCTCGTTATGGACAATCAAAGTATCCTTACTAAATTTATTTAATGGGATGATTTGATAATAAAAATAATGTTTTTTAAAGCTGAAGTATTTTATTTCTGTTTCTCTTAAATATGGTCTAGATACTTGAGATGAAATTTGTTTTTTTTCTCCGTCAATAGGTTTACTATAATAAACCTCAAATTTAACAGCATTCTTAGAATAATACTTATATAAAATATCAAAAAAAGGTAATCTATAATCAGCTGTAACTCTTTGTATAAAAATAATTTTTTTATATTTCACCATATGCTATATTTCTTTTCCCTGTATAACTTACATCTATTATAAACTTATCTCTTTTTCTGTTAATTCTGGGATGTAGATCACATCTTGAGGAACCAGAATATTTAATACCAGTGTAGAATTTACCTAAATATCTTTTGGTGTGATTATCTAAATTATAAGTAAATAACTCTCTTTGTCGAGCTGAATTATTATATGTATCACAAATGAACTTATTTTCATCAATTTTAAAAGGGTGACCGTCTTTTTTAATATCTAGTTTTGTCGCAGTATCTATATCTATATTATATAAATAAAATGCTGGCTCTTTATTTTCCGAATGTTTTGCCCACAATACTATTTCGTCATTACTCATCCAACAAGCATGAGAAATATGAGGACCAAATGGTAAAACTGACAAAACTCCATTGTTTGTATTCAAAATAATCATGTGAGAAAAATCATCTTCATTTTTTTGATATCTTAGTAGAAAAATTAATTTTGATCCATCATAGTTTAATTGAAGATGATTTAATCTAATATCAACAAGTTCCTTAGGACTAACATCTGTAAGTTTAAATAGTTCTTCATAAGTAGCAATAACACGACTTTTACTGTTAGAGATTGAATAATACAAAAGCCCGTCATTACTTAGAGATGAATTGAAACTTTCCTTTATGTATCCGTAGCCAGGTCTTGATTTAAATAATCTACTATAATTGAGTCCATAAAATCCTTTGTCCTCTGAATCTAAACAAAATGCTTGAAATGTATAAGTATTTATTTCACCATTAACAATATTAATTTCTTTCGTAATAATATTATCATTTTCTACATCTAAATAAAATAGAGTCTTTTCACATACAGTAGACCACATTAATCTAGAACCTAGTTGTGAATTCCATACAAAAGTTTCTGTCAAAACTCTCTTGTTTTTGAATTCTCCATCTACTATACAAATATTAGTTTTGTCTATTGCTGAACTAGTTCTCATATTTATCCGCTCTGTAAAAGCTATAAATGAATCGTTTAAACTAGAAGCTGGTAAGTCATAGTATCCAACATTAATTTCAGTTTTAGATTTATTAACCAATACTGCATTGTGATCAGTTTTTAGTTTTTTTAATAAAAAAAGATAAATAATTGATAAAACCTGTGATGCTGCATATTTTAATTTTCTCATACTATTTTTAATATATCTTTAAAAGTTTTCCATTGAATATTATGCTTGTCATTTATATAATCTACAATTTCTAACAACTTGATTCTATTATCTTTGTCTAAACTATTTACGACCTTATTATCTGCAAAATGGGCTTTAATACTAACTAAACCATTCAAACTTATTATTCGATCAATTTCATTAGTTATTTTATCAAAATCCCATTTCAACTCAATATTTTGAGGAATATTAATTAAATTGTTTATCTGACAAGGAAAGATTTTATCCATATTTAAATAGGTTGAATTTAAACCCGCATCTAAACTACTGCCTGCTATATAATCTAATCCTGATTTAGAAAAAGTATCTAGAAAAATGTCTGTAGATAAATCCCATCCTGGCTGACGGAATCCTTTTGGGTTAAAACCGATTTCTTGAAATAATTCAATTGATTTCTTTAATTTTATTTCAAAATTATTATTAGAAGTAAACGCAAATTCACAATGATTTTGAAAGGGAGTTTTATTTTGATAATGTGCTAAACCATGAATAGCAACCTCAAATTTATTACTTTGTAATTTATTGAGTTTAGAATACCAAAGTTTGTGTTTTTTTAACATAAACTGGTTATCCTCAAATCCATTTATATTAAATATAGGTATTACAAATGAGGTGATAGCCACATTTTTATTTAATAATTCATCCAAATAATTATCTAAAACTCCATTAATAATTCCATAATCAATATTTCTATCTACATCGTACACAGGACTCTGATCATCAAAGCTAATAGTAGCCGTTGGTTCATCTAAAGATAAAACTTGACTATCTATTTTTATGGATTTTAATGAGTAGGGTAAACTCATGTTGGTTGACTTTAAATAAATTTTTTTTAAAAGTTTCTTCATCTAAATAAAATTCTAAAGAATGGTGATAACAAACGTTGAAGTATATTTTTAGAATCATACAAAAATAAATATCTAGCATATCTAAAATAATCCAAACCTTTTGCTTCAAAAATATTTTTAAATCTAACTAGTTTTGGTTTTTTAGGGTTCTGCCAAGGCTCAGGCAAATCGTGTCTTTCACAATAGCCTAAGTATTCTGTCGATAATAAAAGGTCATATCCTAATAATTTCGCTTTTTTCCCATATAAATTATCTCCTATAGAATGTCTTAACCATGTTGGCATTTGACCAATTTTATTGACTAATTCTTTTGGTATTACTACAAGGTTTCCATTCATAAGACTTCCTTTAAGTAATCTTCCGTTAGGAATTAATAGTTTCCCAGAGTCTTTTAAACCATAAGAAACATGATTGTTCTTGTCTTGAAAAGCTCCAACATAAATAGAATTATCTACAAACGATAAATCGTTTTCTATAATAGCAAAAGACCTATTGTTTAGTTTAACGTCATCATTAATCCATAGTTGAAATTTATAATCATATCTCTGAACATATTTCATTCCTGCAGAAATAGCCATACTCCAATAAAAATTATTAGGTAATTTCAAGTGGATGATATTTCTGTTGTTTAACTTCAAAAGCATCTTGTCTATCGTATCTATTCTACCTGAGTTTAGTACACACAACAACATTCTTCGAGTTTGTAACTCCGGTAACAAGACATCAATCAAACTAGATAATTTTTCAGGTCTATTATGTGTGGGTATTAATACTATGTAATCTATCATCTTTATAATTTAAAACTAAAAACCAAAATAACAACCAAAGGGTAGAATATTCACTAGTGTTTTCTACAAAAGACATTAATAAAAATAGGATTAAAACTAATTCTAATATTTTATTCTCTCTTGTTTTCAGATTAAAAATTTTTTTGTTGTAAATCACAAATAAGAAGATTAAAACATAAAAAATTCCCCCGTATAAAAACTTGTTTAAAACATCTACTTCAGTTCTAAATCTATATTGATCTAATGATCCAGCTGCTCCATCAAAATGAGATTCGTATTTAGCTGATGCGCCTCTTCCAATAAAAATTTCTTTTGTTGATTCTAATGAATTAATTACATTGAAATAAAGTAATGACCTGGTATCAGCTAAAATATTATGATCGTCACTTTCAACTACACCAAGATTAATTCTACCAACATTAATAGCTAAAAAGGATAAATAAACAAATAAACTTAAAGCAGATAATATCATTATTTTTTTTGAATGCATTCTTATAATTTTCAATTTCAAAAAAAAGTAATAAATCACACAAAAGATAAGTGTAAGGAAACGAAGAATAGTAATTCTACTTTCAACCCCAAAACTAACTAAGATCATTCCTAAAAGTAAAATTAGCATAAAGTATTTATATTCTGATCGAGCGAAATGAATTATTCCTAGAATATAAAAATATGCAAATGTTTTTTGTAAAGCCAAGCCATCAATGCCTGCAATAGCAACTAAAATTAATATTATAACAGAAAATCTTGTTATGAATTTTATATTTATTGAAATTTTCTTGTAGTAAATAAAAGCTATTGGAAGACAAATTATTTGAGGTAAGAAATATAAAAAAGTATTTTTTAGCTGATAATATTCTGTATTAAATATTAAACCATAAAAAAAGATAAAAAATTCAAAGCATATAAAATATTTGAAATAAGTTGGTATTTTTCTTAGAGTGGGTATTTTGTATAAGAATAAAAATATTAAGCACACTTTAAATATATTAACTAAATAAGTAAAAACAGTAGGAAAAACAAAACCTGTATCTACACTATTCGTGTTAATAATTAAATTACATATAACCCCAAAAGCTAAAAAAAATTTAAATTTCAAATAATTTGATTTAAAGCATTATTATATATACTAATTGAATCAAATATTTTTTTCGCATGGGTAGCATTTGAAATTCTTAACTCTCTAAGGTCATCTTCATTTCTTGTTAAAAGAAATTTATAAATCTCAAGTGCTTCTTGTTTATTTTTAAAAAAGAAGACCCCTTTTGTTTCTTTAAAATATTGACTGTAAAGCCCATGTTCATGGGTTATGTATATTTGGCCTCTATATAATGAAATAGGCATTCTATCACTCCAATATAAAGGTATCTTTGGGTAGTGCTCATAACTAAAATGATAGGTAGTATCATTGTATAATAAAGCTTGATCATCAAATTGAATTAAACCCTTATTAGATTTCAAATTACCCCAACCTTCCCCATAAATTTCAAAATCGGGAATATGAGAATCCAAGTATTTAACAAGTTTTTCTCTATTACTAGCTCCCGGTAATCTAAAAATTGGACCTTTTCTTGTAGTTATTTTATTACCTACAAAACAAGCTTTACGATTTATTTTATAAAGATTTTGATTTACTAATGGTAAACTATTAATATGAGGTACATATATAGTTTTTTTATTATACTTAAAACACTCTTTATACCAATCACCTAATCCCCTTATAAATACACCATCAACACTTTTCATGAATTTCTTCATATGTGACAATATAGGTTTACCTAATCCACCAAACATGTCGCCCTCATCGTATATGATTTTTACTTTTGGTAAAACATTATATAGTTTACTCACAAAATCGTCCGGCACTTTAATATTAGCAATATGAAAAAAGATTAAAATATCTGGTTTATAATCCTGTATATCAATTATTAATTTGTTTATAGCACTAGTGATTCCTAAATGAATACAATCATGTTCAAAATAAATAATTTTATTTTCATTTACCATCGGATTTAAATTAGAGTTGAAAGTTTCTTCAATTCCTTTTTGAGATCCCGGAGAACTATTGATTGCTAGACATGTTTTGTAAGTTATCTCTTCTGGAATATTCATTTTAATATTAAAGTTTACTTTTTTATTCTTCAATATAATTGGATGTATTGTAGCCTCCTGTATTTAAATATTGTTGCTTTTTCATTAATTGAACATCTCCTTTCATCATATCTTTGACTAATGAAGCCAAATCGTGTTCTGGTATCCAACCTAATTTTTCTTTTGCTTTGGTAGGATCTCCAATTAATAAATCTACCTCCGTTGGTCTAAAATAACTGGGATCTATAGACAACACTTCTTTTCCTATTTCTAATTGAAATTCATCATTATGACAATAAACAACAAAAGCTTTTTCGTCAACGCCTTTTCCAATAAATTCTAAATCAATTCCTACCTCTTTGAAAGATAATCGAACAAAATCTCTTACTGTGGTGGTTTTTCCCGTTGCAATAACCCAATCTTCAGGTTTTTTTGCCTGTAAAATCATCCACATCATACGAACATAATCTTTAGCATGTCCCCAATCACGTTTAGCATCTAAATTTCCTAAATATATCTTTTGTTGAATACCCAGAGCAATTCTAGCAGTTGCTCGTGTAATTTTACGAGTTACAAATGTTTCTCCTCTTCTTGGAGATTCATGGTTGAACAAGATTCCATTACATGCAAACATATTGTATGCTTCACGGTAATTTTTAGTAATCCAAAATCCATATATTTTTGCAACACCATATGGTGATCTTGGGTAAAATGGAGAATTTTCATCATAAAAACCTCTCTCATTTTTATTCTCCGGCATCCCTCCATATAATTCAGAAGTAGAGGCTTGGTAGATTCTTGTCTTTTTCTCTAAACCTAGCAATCGAACCGCCTCTAAAATACGTAAAGTACCTAAACCATCAACATTCCCAACATATTCTGGAGTGTCAAAAGATACCTTTACATGAGACATTGCTCCTAAGTTGTAGATTTCATCGGGCTGGCATTCTTCTATAATTCTTGTGAGATTCATCGCATCCGTTAAATCTCCATAATGTAGTTTTAATTTTTGATTAGGGTGATGAGGGTCTTGATACAAGTGATCAATACGTTCTGTATTTAATGAAGATGCTCTTCTTTTGATTCCGTGGACTTCATATCCTTTTTCTAATAATAGTTCAGCTAAATAAGAACCATCTTGACCAGTAATTCCAGTTATTAATGCAACTTTCATAATTATAATTTTATTTCTTTGATCTTATCTATATTATCTAAAAACCAAGAATAGGTTTTTTTAATTCCGTCTTCTAAATCTGTTAAATACTCCCAACCAATGTCTTTAATTTTAGAAACATCCATCAGTTTTCTTGGTGTACCATCTGGTTTACTGGCATCCCATAGAATATTTCCTTGGTGACCAATTACCTTTTGGATAGTCTCTGCAAGTTTTTTAATAGTAATGTCTTTTCCTGTACCTATATTATACAAATATTCTGGTAAATTATTCTCTAATGCATAAACCACCGCTTCTGCCATATCATCGACAAACAAAAACTCTCTCATCGGAGTTCCAGTTCCCCAGAGTGTTACATCTGAATGATTATTTACCTTAGCCTCATGAAATTTACGCAGCATAGCAGGCAATACGTGGGAAGATTGTAAATCAAAATTATCAAAATAGCCATATAAATTGGTTGGCATTAAACTTACAAAATCTTTGTCATATTGTTTTCTTATGGCTTGACACGCTTTTACCCCTGTAATTTTTGCAATGGCATACCATTCATTAGTCGGTTCTAAAGAATCTGTAAGTAGGTATTCTTCTTTTAACGGCTGTGGTGCAAACTTTGGGTAGATACATGAACTCCCCAAAAAAATAAATTTCTTAATACCAGCCTTGTGAGCGCCATCAATTAAATTGTTTTGTATTTGCAGATTTTCCATTAAAAACTGGTAAGGGAAATTATTATTAGCAAGGATCCCTCCAACTTTTGCAGCAGCATCGATTACTACTTCTGGCTGTTCTTGATTGTAAAAATCAGTAACTGCCTGTTGATTTATGAGATCAAGTTCAGAGCTTGTTTTTCCTAATAAATTCTTATACCCCTTCTTCTCTAGCGCTCTCCAAACCGCTGATCCTACCATCCCTTTGTGACCAGCTATATATATTTTAGTTTCTTTTTTCAAACTATTTTTTTTAGAGTCTACCATCAACTACTTTCTTTGGTAAAAAGTTTTTAACATCATAAATTATAGCATTCTCATTTTTTAAAGATAAGAAATCAAGTTCTTTAAATTTATTATGAGAAACAGTTAAAACAACCGCATCAAATTTTTCATTAGGTAAAGATTTTGAAGATTTTAAACCATATTCAATATTTACTTCT
>MDSY01026824.1_pt1 | contig 21455 bp, 19 predicted proteins | sample 811131 | NCBI WGS metagenome assembly MDSY01 (sample SAMN05326643, study PRJNA326480) | marine metagenome | isolation source: seawater | place: Atlantic Ocean: South West | collected 2010 | reverse complement strand
TTTTTAGACTCTAACACTGTGGCAGACATATGGCAGAAATAAAGCTTCGTAATATTGGCAAGCGCTGGGGCGACTTCGTGGGCGTCGATAACTTTGATTTAACCATTGCAGATAAAGAATTTTTAGTCCTTCTTGGTCCCTCTGGCTGTGGCAAAACTACAACCATGCGCATGATCGCAGGGCTAGAAGAGGTGACCGAAGGTGAGATCATCATAGATGGGGAGGTCGTTAATGGCCTCGACCCCAAGGATCGTGATGTGGCGATGGTTTTTCAAAGCTACGCCCTGTACCCAAACATGAACGTCTATGAAAATATACGGTTTCCATTAAAAGTCCGCAAAGTTCCAAATGCAGATCATCACGACCGAGTGATAAAGGCCGCTGCCATGGTGGAGCTGGAGGAATTTTTACACAGAAAGCCAGCCGAACTATCTGGTGGGCAGCGCCAGCGTGTAGCCCTGGCGAGAGCCATAGTGCGCAAGCCCAAAGTGTTTTTAATGGATGAGCCTTTATCTAATTTAGATGCCAAATTGCGCGTATCGACACGAGCCCAAATAAAAAATCTATCCCATGAGCTGCAGGTAACCACAATTTACGTTACCCACGATCAAATAGAAGCTATGACCCTGGCAGACCGTGTAGTGGTGATGAGTAAAGGGGTGGTTCAGCAGGTAGGAACGCCGACAGACATCTACGACAATCCTGCGAACACTTTTGTCGCCAGTTTTATTGGCTCACCTGCCATGAACCTAGTAAATGGTGCCATTGAAGGTGGCTCGTTTAAAGCTCAAAACATAGTAATCCCAGGGTTTGATAAACACTCAGATGGCCCTATTATTTTAGGCTTTCGTGCCGAAGATGCTAACGTTTCCAATGTTTCTGCAGAATTAAACTTTCAGGTGTACTCTTTAGAACTACTGGGAGATTCAACCATGGTTACGGCACGTGTGGGTGAAGGCTTAGTCTCAATTAAGGCTGGCAAGGATTATCGCACAAACATTGGTGCTGACTTTAGTGTCAATATTACGGCTAACTTATGCCACCTATTCGATGCCCAAAGCGGGCAACGGTTATAAATCTAGATTGCCGACAATTACAAAGTGAGAAAACAATGAAAGGCGCTCGTCCACAACAAGCTGCACTTAGTACCGATACAGATATGTCAAAAACAGCAGCAACCCGTGCTGTCATTGAATCTATGGTAGATGGCCTAAATGACCATAGAATTGCTGATATTGGAGACTTTTTTAGTGAATCATTTCGCTGGATGGGAAACCAAGGTTGCGGCACAAAAGAGGGGTTAAAAGAATTCCAAAGTAACTGGCAAAAACCTTTCCAGGTGGCATTTTCTAACAAGGTTTGTATTGATGAAGCGCGTTTATATATGGGCGAATGGGCGGCAGCATTTGGTCGCCAAGAAGCGACCCATAGTGGCGCTTTTATGGGTGTAGAACCCACCGGACAAAAAATAGAGATTCGCTACATGGATTTCTGGAAAGTAGTAGACGGTAAAATTTGCGATAACTGGGTGATGGTGGATTTCCCTCACGTACTGGCCCAGTTAGGAGTGGACGTTTTTAATGGTGAAGGCTGGGAAGCTTTTGATCGGGGCGACCATCAGTCCCACGAACAGATGATATGAGGAAGTAACATGGCAATTACCTATTTAAAGCACAGTAAGCCAGACGCAGATAGAGCCCAAGATGATGCTAATACCCGAGCGGTAGTGGAGACAACTTTAGCTGATATAGAAGCTAGAGGAGACCTTGCTGTGCGTGAGTTAGCACAAAAGTTTGATAACTACTCACCAATAAGTTTTCGGTTATCACCAGCAGATATTCAAGGCATCATGGCCAAGGTTTCTGCGCGTGACATGGAAGATATTAAGTTTGCCCAAAAGCAGGTGCGCAATTTTGCCCAAGCGCAGCGCGATTCAATGCTGGATATTGAAGTAGAAACAATGCCGGGGGTCATCCTTGGCCACAAACACATACCTGTGCAATCAGTTGGCTGTTATGTGCCTGGTGGCAAATTTCCCATGGTCGCTTCTGCTCATATGTCGGTTGCTACGGCCAGTGTTGCCGGTGTGCCAAGAATTATTGCCTGCACACCACCATTTAACGGCGAACCTAACCCAGCTGTCATTGCAGCAATGCACTTAGGTGGTGCTCACGAAATTTACGTTTTAGGTGGTATTCAAGCCGTAGGCGCCATGGCTATAGGCACAGAAACCATAGAACCAGTACATCTATTGGTAGGCCCAGGTAACGCATTCGTAGCAGAAGCCAAAAGGCAGCTATTTGGCCGTGTTGGTATTGATTTGTTTGCTGGCCCTACGGAAACCATGGTGATTGCAGATGACACAGTGAATGCAGAAATGTGTGCCACAGACTTACTTGGTCAGGCAGAGCATGGTTATAACTCACCTGCAGCCTTAGTAACCACCAGTAGTTCTTTAGCACAAGCCACAATGCAAGAGATAGATCGCCTACTGAAAATTTTGCCTACGGCAAACACCGCCTCAGTTAGCTGGCGTGATTATGGTGAAATAATTCTGTGCGAAACACATGAAGAGATGCTGCAAGTTTCAGAAGAAAAAGCATATGAACACGTGCAGGTGATGACTGATCGAGATGACTGGTTTTTAACAAACATGACTTGTTACGGTGCTTTATTCCTGGGCCCACGCACTAACGTATCTAATAGTGACAAGGTTATCGGTACCAATCATACGCTACCTACTAAAAAAGCTGGGCGCTATACTGGTGGCCTTTGGGTAGGTAAGTACCTAAAAACTCACAGCTATCAAAAAATAACTACGGACGAGGCAGCCACGTTAATTGGAGAGTATGGTTCTCGTTTATGCATGTTGGAAGGTTTTGTTGGCCATGCCGAACAGTGCAACCTTCGTGTGCGCCGCTATGGTAAAAAACATGTGCCTTACGGTACTGGTGCTCAATAATGGCAGATGTGGCAGACAACAAGGCCATTTTAGCACCACTGCTAAGGGCGATGCATGATTTCGAAGCCGCTAGTGTAAAAGCTCTGCTAAAAAGTTTGATGGGCGACCATGCCACTGCTCACATGTGTTTCCCATTCAATGACCTAGTAGACCCTGCACAGTTTTATGAAACATGTTACACCCCCCTTATTGGCGGCCATGCCAGACCTTGAACGGCGCGATTTAATTGTCATGTCCGGCATCACTGCGGCTGGACATGAATGGGTTGGATGTGCGGGTCACTATTTAGGCACTTTTACCACACCTTGGTTAGATATACCCCCTACGGGGCATATCACCCACATGCGGTTTCATGAATTTTTTCGTTTTGAAGAAGGGAAAATTGTTGAAATACAGGCGATTTGGGACATCACAGAAGTGATGTTGCAGGCCAAAGCTTGGCCCTTATCCCCGTCCTTGGGGTGGGAAGGGTTTATCCCAGGCCCCGCTAGCCAGGATGGCCTGAACATTATTGATAAGCACCGAGATCAAGGCAAGGCTAGCACTCAGCATGTACTTGATATGTTGGAACACTTAGTTCTACACCCAAAACAGGGTGGCCCAGAAGTGATGCAGCTAGAGAAATTCTGGCACCCTCGTATGAACTGGTATGGCCCTGCAGGCATTGGGTCGTCAAGAGGCATAGAAGGGTTTAGAAACTGGCATCAAATTCCTTTTTTAAATGCTATGCCTGATCGTGGTAGCCATGCCGCTGGCTTAGAGTTTCACTTTTTTGGTGAAGGTGAATATGCAGCAGTGACGGGTTGGCCCAATATGAAACAAACCATCACCCATGGAGGCTGGCTAGGTATTGCTCCAAGTGGGCAAGAAGTATGCCTTCGTAGCCTTGATTTTTGGCGCATAGATGATGGTTTAATCCGTGAAAACTGGGTTCTAGTAGATTTGCTAGATTTATATAACCAAGTGGGCATCGATGTGTTTGCACGCTTGCGTGAGTTCAATAAGGCCCTCAGTATGAACAGCTATACCGCTCAAATTGGAAGCATATAAAATGGTTTTGCCAGCATCACCCAGTTTTAGTTTAGTGGGGAAAAAAGCTCTAGTGGTCGGAGCTTCTTCAGGCATCGGCGCTGCCTGCGCAGTGGCCCTAGCCAGAGCAGGTGCCCAAGTTGTTTTAGCAGCCAGGCGTGCCACTGCACTCAACGAGATAGTAACCGAACTCCAAGCTGAAGGCATTCAAGCTAGCACTTTAGTAATGGATATTAGTCAGGTGCAAGAAACTCAAGAGTTAGTTGCTGCCCACGGACCGTTTGATGTTTTAGTCAACTCTGCCGGGTTAGCTCGTCACGGTACAGCGATTGACACCCAAATTGCAGATTTTGATGTGGTGATGAATATCAATGTACGAGGTGCTTATTTTTTGACCCAAGCTGTAGCCAAAGTTCTGTTAGCTCACAAAAAACCGGGTAGCCTGATTAATATTTCCAGCCAAATGGCCTACATTGGTGGTCAGGATAGGGCCGTATATTGTGCGTCAAAACATGCTGTAGAAGGGTTCACTAAGGCCATGGCTATTGAATGGGGCAAACAAGGTATTCGTGTCAATACCATCTGCCCTACCTTCGTATTAACGGAGCTCACCGCAGCCACCTTTGCAGACCCAGAAAAACGTGCCTGGATTGACGGTAAAATTAAACTAGACCGCGTTGGTACGGTACAAGATGTGATGGGAGCAGTGCTTTATTTGGCTTGTGAAGCTTCGGCACTGGTCACAGGAAGTGGCTTAAAGGTTGATGGAGGCTGGACTGCAGGCTAATGAGTAAAGACAAAGTTACATCTCAGCAAGTCGCTGAGCTAGCAGGTGTAAGTCAATCAGCGGTTAGCCGCGTTTATACCTCTGGGGCATCTGCATCCAAAAAAACCACAGCTAAAGTTCATAAAGCTGCCACAACATTGGGCTATCGCCCCAATATTCTGGCGCGCGCAATGGTTTCTGGTAAGAGCCGGATTATTGGTCTAGTCGTGGCCTACTTGGAGAATCAGTTCTACCCAGATGCTATTGAAAAACTGTCAACTCAGTTGCAAGAAAAAGGCTACCACGTATTGATATTCATGGCCTCTAAGACGGCAGGAAATATTGACTCAGTGGTGGATGAAATACTTGATTATCAGGTTGAAGGCATTATCGCTGCTTCTGTGACCTTGTCGTCACAGCTGGCAGATCGATGTCACTCAGCAGGCATACCTGTTGTTCTGTTTAACCGTTCCCAGGATGGTGAGGGATTGTCTTGTGTGACCTCAGACAACTTTTCGGGTGGGGCCAAAGCGGCACGATTTTTATTGGCAGCAGGGCACAAAAAGATTGGCTACATCGCTGGCTCTGAAGGCGCTTCAACACAACGTGATCGTGAGTTTGGTTTTACCGCAGCGTTACAGCAAGCTGGTAGCACTTTGTACGCACGCGAGGAGGGTGATTTTTCTATGGAAAAGGCTAGCGCAGCTGCTCGACGCATGTTTTCCAACGACACACCAAATACTGCTTTTAAAGAAAGACCCGATGCTGTTTTTGTGGCTAATGACCATATGGCTTTTGCTGTTATGGATACCCTTCGCTTTGAGTTAGGTTTGCGGGTTCCAGAAGATGTGTCAGTGATTAGTTATGACGACGTGCCTGCTGCCGCATGGCTTGCCTATAATCTAACCACTGTACGCCAGCGTGCAGGCCAAATGGTGCAAGAAACGGTACGTATTTTGATGGAACAAATACACAGCAATGGCCTGCAAAGTCAGCAGATAGCCATTGGTTCTCCAATTATTGTGCGTGGCTCTGCGCGCATTCCTGAAGGGTGGGATTCATGAAAGGTTTTGATGAAAAATTTAAAGATTTTCCAAACTACATATTAGGCATCACCCAAGAAATTTGGGAACAGCGTGGCCTAGATAGCCTCCATCACTATTATTCTGAGGATATTCCAGTTCGCTCACCAGGGTCGATGGTCATCGGTAATCAACATGTGATTGCGGCCACCATGGCCACTTTGGCCGAGTTCTCTGACCGCCAATTACTGGGTGAGGATGTAATTTGGTCTGGCACTCCTGAAGATGGCATGTTGTCGTCTCACCGTATCCTCACCACCGCCACTCATTTAGGCGACGGCATTTATGGCAAAGCCTCTGGCAAGGCCTTGAAATACCGTGTTATTGCAGATTGCCATGCCAAAAACAATCAAATTAATGATGAGTGGCTGATTCGTGACCAAGGTGCAGTTGTGCGCCAACTAGGCATTGACCCTAAGGCATATGCAGCCGATTTAATCACCCAAGAGGTGGCCCAGACCTTTGTGTACAGCCCTTTACACCAGCCATAGATGTGCCAGGGCCTTACCTAGGCAAAGGTAACGATGAAGAGTTTGGCCAAAAATATACTGACATTATCCGCCGCATAATGGGTGCAGAAATTAGTTGTATTAAACCTGAGTACGATCGCGCCTGCCAAGTAGAGTACCCTGGAGGAAGGACTGCACATTCATGGGACGCAGTAGAACGGTTTTGGATGGGCTTACGAGCTAGCTTCCCCAATGCCAAACTTACTATAGACCACCAAATAGGCCGTCAGGACCCTATGATGCCTCCTCGAGCGGCCATTCGCTTTAGCCTACAAGGTAAACATGACGGTTGGGGCAGCTTTGGCAAACTCACTGGTGCCGATGTTTATATTATGGCGGCGGCTCATGCCGAGTTTGGTCCCCATGGACTAAGACGTGAATTTGTTGTGTTTGATGAAACGTCAATTTGGAAACAAATTCTAATGCAAACGGGTTAGTACAGGTTTACACAAGGCTGAAGCTAGACCGAGATTAGTGAGTAAAAGTGAATGATTTTAATGTTATTACTACCAAGGATTATTGTATGACACAGCCAGAAGTTGTTCGTTATGGCGAATTAAAGCCATGTCGCTCAGCATTTATTGATGCCCACACGCCAGGTTCAGACCAAAAAGAAAACTTCACCATTATTGGCGCTGGGGTGGCAGAAAGTCCTGATCAACATGTGCACATCAAAGCCACACCAGGTTTCAACATTGGTGCTGCAGGACAGCCTCCAAAGTGCATTAATTCTTTGCACTTTCATAACACTGCGGAAGTGTTTTTTGTACTCAGTGGTCAATGGCGTTTTTTTTGGGGCTTGAATGGAGATGCTGGAGAAGTGATTCTGCAAGAAGGGGATATTTTCAACATCCCCACCCGTGTATTTCGTGGTTTTGAAAATGTGGGTACAGATTACGGCATGATTATGGCGATACTAGGCGGGGATGATTCCGGCGGTGGTGTTATTTGGGCCCCTCATGTTTTGGAGACAGCTCATTCTCATGGCTTAATTTTAAGTGAAGCTGGGGTATTATACGATACTAAAAAAGGTCAGCAGTTGCCTATTGGCGAGCAACCGATGGCCAAGCTATCAACCGCACAGTTGGCTGCAATCGCTGAGATTCCAGTAACCAAGGTTGTACCTAATTATGTAGCCCGATACTGGGACATGATGGCACTGGCTAAAAATGAGCCCTGCCAGGTGATTGGAGAAGTAGCTCTCATAAAAGACAAGCCTGGTTTTGAGGTAGAGTTGCTCACCCGCGGGTCTATTGCAGCAGATGCTTATGTTAATCCGCAACATGAAGTACTGATGGTGGTCCGTGGTCATTGGCGGTTCACTTGGCAAGATAATGAACTGGTATTAAACCCAGGTGATACCTGCTGGATTCCACCTAACCTATCCCATACCTTAAAAGTTTGTGTCACTGGCGAAGCTAGCTTATACCGTATCAGTGGCACAGGTGATTCCGCTGGTTTAACTTGGCAGGATAATTAGCACATTATGAGCCTCCCCAACCTTGTGTTATTACCAGGCATGATGTGTGATGCTCGCGTATATGACTCACAAATTGAGGCCTTAAAGGGCATTGCCAAGTGTCAGGTTGGCTACATAGGTGGTGCTGACAATATGACCGACATTGCCACGCAAGTGTTGACCCAAGCACCCCAAAATTTTGCCTTGGCAGGCCTATCTATGGGTGGCATCGTCGCCATGGAAATAGTGCGCTTGGCACCCCAAAGAGTCACCCGACTGGCACTGATGGATACCAATCCAAGAGCTGAAGCTGATGACATAAAGGCTGAACGCCAACCTCAAATAGACGCAGTACAAGCTGGTCAACTGGAACAGCTCTTACGCGAGGTGATGGTGCCACGTTATTTTACTAGCCATCGCGTTCACTCTCAGTTGGATGAACTGTGTGTGGATATGGCATTAAGCCTAGGTAAAGATGTGTTTATTCGGCAATCACAGGCATTGAGAAATCGCCGTGATCAACAAGCAACATTGGCTAGCTTTGACAAACTTAGTTTGGTGTTAATGGGCGAAGAGGATGACCTTTGTCCGCTGGACCGTCATCAATGTATGGTTGCACTATTATCACAGGCAACCTTTGTAAAAATCCCACGTGCAGGGCATATTCCCACACTCGAACAACCCGCAGCCACTAACGCTGCTCTAAAACAATGGATGGCTCTATAATGGATAGTTCACTAAAGCATGACTCAATAATGACTGAAACTTTGCTGGCAAAACTTAAAACAGTAGATACCCCTACCGTATGCAATGCCATTGAAGTGGCCCAGGGTAAGCGCGGATTTAATCAGTTCACCAAAGGCACCATGCTCGCCTCGTCCGCAGCAGATGGAGCTATGGTAGGCTTTACTCGTACTGCACAAATTGCAGCTTTAGAACCGTCCAAAGAAAGCCCTGCAGTGATTAAACAACGACGTGCAGATTACTATCGACATATGTCTGCCGGGCCAAGACCTGCTATTGCAGCGGTAGAAGACTTAGACTACCCACACGCTATAGGTGCTTATTGGGGAGAGATAAATACCACTGTGCACAAAGCGTTTGGTCTTGGCGGGGCGTTAACCAACGGTGTTATGCGCGACTTGGGAGATTTACCAAAAGACTTCCCAGTGGTGGCAGGTTCCATTGGCCCAAGTCATGGCTTTGTGCATGTTCGCAGTATTGGCCAGCCTATCACTATTTTTGGTATGCAAGTGGTCGATGGCGACCTAGTCCATGCCGACAGACACGGCGCTTTAGTGATTCCACCCGAAGTTATTCCTTTACTAGAAGCCGCCATTGACAAACTTCTTAGTACCGAACAACTGATACTAGGTCCAGCACTCAAACAAGGTTTTGGGTTAGCTGAGTTTGAGCAGGCGTGGTCAGAATTTGAAAAAGCACGAACTTAACAGCGTCTACCAGATCTCAATAAGCCTCATTTCCAGGCTACTAATCAGTACAGATGTAGCAGAGTTATCGCGGATTAACGCAAGTTCAGGTATTGCGCGGTACCTTCAAGTAACATCTGTACTGCCATAATAATCAATACCATGCCCATCAAACGCTCGATAGCAAACAAGCCTTTCTCGCCTAACACCCCGTATAATCTGCGAGAAGCCAATAAAATTCCTGCAGAAACAGCCCAGGCTGCGGTAACTGCCAGCCATAGATCTAGCCACTGACCTTCGGCCGATTTACGCATCAACATGATCATTGCTAAACTTGATGGCCCAGCCATAAGTGGAATAGCTAAAGGTACTATAAACGGTTCGCCATCAGGTGTTTTACCCAGTAAGCCACCTTCTTTAGGAAATACCATTCTTATGGCAATCAAAAACAAGACAATACCGCCACCAATGCGAATCGCTTCTTGAGAGACCTGCAAGAATGACAAAATATAAGGACCTAACAGCAAAAACATTAACAACACAAAGTAGGCTATAAGCAACTCACGACGCAAAACCAAACGGCGTCTTTCTTCTGGTACCTGCTTTAATACCGACAAAAATAAAGGAATGTTTCCTAACGGGTCCATCACCAGAAACAGCAAAGTGGCGGCTGCAAAAATATCCATACATTCCTCAATAAAATATTAAATAATTAGTCTAGGCGTCGCTGAATAACGACGGAGTGATTCCAGCTAGGTGCTGATTCCACATGGGTGGCCCGACCTCGCTCTTGGCGCGGTGTCACGTTAAAATGGGTACGATACGTGGTACTAAAATGGCTGGCCGAAGAAAACCCACAGGCCATGCCCACTTCTACAATAGAGCGATCAGTGTCACGCAACATTTGACGGGCCTTATCTAACCTCAACTGTAAATAAAACCGTGAAGGTACACTGTCTAGATGTTTTTTAAACAAACGCTCCAAATGCCTACGTGACAAGCCCACATGATACGCCAAGTCATCAGGTGACAGCGGCTCTTCGATGTTGGTTTCCATCAAGGTAACCGCTTCAATCAACTTAGGCTGACTCGTGCCAATGCGTGCCTTAAGAGGAATGCGTTGTTGGGTATCTTTTGGCCGCATGCGTTCAACTAAGAACCATTCAGACAAATGTACTGCCATATCGAGATCTTGCTGCTGCGCTAACCACGCCAACATAAGGTCAGTGGTTGAAGCTCCACCAGCACAGGTCATAAGTTGAGCGTCTTGCTCGAACAATTGATGACTCCAAAGCACTTCAGGAAAAGTTTGTCGAAGTTTTTCTATAGAAGACCAATGGCAACAACTGCATTTACCGTTAAGCAGTCCTGCATTGGCTAGGGGATGAATACCTGTCCCTATGGCCAGCATTTTCACCCCCATCTTAGTTTGTTGAACTAACCATCGCTCAAACATACTATCAGCTTCATTAGGTGTGATCAGGTCACCAATAATAAATAGCGTATCAACACCTTCACTGTCTAGGTAGGTCGTTGCTCTGCCTAACACACACTCACCACCTACGCTGATAAGCTGCAGTCGGTATTTAGCATACTCTAACACCCGATTTGTATGCAGCAGCAGTTCAGCAATCTGGCCATAATGACTCAGGCTTGTATGGGGCAATAAAAGCAGACCAACGGTGTGGGAAGTTTGTGACTTAGGCATAGAGCTTAAGGATACACTGAATTATTGAGTGAGTGCATAAAAACGTCATTCACTTTGCTGGAAAGGTCATATTTGATGCCAGGTGCCACATAGTCAGCGGCAGAATTTCAAAACTAATCGCGTTAATGTCATTTTACCAACAAATGGGGTCGCACTAACTCAACTTACCCCCTAGTGCCGGCCGGCAGTTTCTTGAATAATAGATGATGTAGTCACAACGTTTATGAACCTACTTTAGGAAACAGTGTATGCGCAGCTTAACGGATAAAAAAAATATCGCCATTGATCTAGTGTGCGACCTAATCGGTAAAAGCCAAAACAAGGCTAATGGCGAAACTATGCAGCAATTAGCGCGCCTCTACTTCGCTGAGAGCATCCCTGCAGAACTATTACAATTTGACACAGACAGTTTATATGGTTCATTTTCTAGCTTGTGGGAATGCGCTAAGCTGCGCCAGAGCAACCAGGTTAATATCCGAGTATATAATCCTAATTATGAACAACACCAGTGGTATACCAGCCACACCATTGTAGATATTGTGTGTGATGACAAAGCCTTTTTAGTGTCATCCATTACTAATGCCTTAGTTCATCTAGGCCACACCATTCATATTACTACTCACCCGATGGTCGCTGTTGCGCGTGATAAAAAAGGTAACATCACCAGCATATCGCCCTTTACAGGCAAGGCCGACAGCAACAATTTAGAAGCCGTAATGCGTTTCGAGATTGATCAGCAAACAGATCCAGAAGCTGTCAAAGAAATCATTACTACCCTTAAAAAGATAATCAGCGACGTACGTTTGGTGGTAGACGATTGGGCTCCCATGCGTGACAAACTGGTGTCTATTATTGACACCTTGGAATCTCAGACATTACCTGTTGCAGCAGAGGACATGGCGGAAAATATAGCTTTTTTACGCTGGGTCTCTGACAGCCATTTTACGTTTATTGGCTGTCGATCTTACGACCTCAAGAAAGATGCTGTCACAGGATTATGCGAACTGACACCGCAAAAAGGTACTGGTTTGGGTAGCTTCCGCGACGATAACTGTAGTGCAGAAAGCCTACTCCCTAGTACTTTATCACAGCAAAATTCTGACTTAGCTCTGCGCGGCAATATGCTGGTAATGACCAAGTCGACTAGTCGTTCCACGGTACATCGCCCTGTTAACTTTGACTACCTTGGCCTTAAACGTTTTGATGACCACGGTAATGTAGTCGGAGAAGAACGCTTTTTTGGGTTATATTCCTCTGCTGCTTATACTGCCCGCATAGATGAAATTCCATTATTAAGGCGCAAAGCTCAAGACCTGCGCGAGCGCATTGAACTATTACCCAACAGCCATAAAGGCAAAGCCTTACAGCACATCCTTAATCACTACCCTCGTGATGAAATGTTACAGGCCAGTGTGGATGAACTTTACCCTATCATCCGTGGTGTATTAGAAACTCAAGAACGCCATAATTTGCGCCTTTTTCTGCGCCTGGATACTTTTGGTCGTTTTGCTACAGCGTTAGTTTATGTACCACGTGAGCGCTTTAATACCCAATTACGTATCAAGATGCAGAATATCCTTATGCGTGAATTCAACGGTGTAAGTGTTGAATTTAACGTCATGTTCTCAGAGCAACCTTTGGCTCGCGTGCAGTTAACCGTTCATGGCAGAGACATCCATAACACGCCGTTTGATATTGATGACATCGAACAGCAAATGCGTGATGCTATGTTGGCTTGGAGTGACCACTTACACCAAGCCCTTAATAGTAAAAAAGGCGAAGCCAAAGGTAATCAACTATTTAAGCAATATGGCCAAGCCTTTCCACTAGCTTACCAGGAGAACTTTTCTGCACAAGTCGCTGTTATGGACCTGATGCGCTTGCAAAAGATCAGCGCCGAAAAACCTTTGTCTACTTACTTATACCGTTCGTTGCATCAAGCCGACCAAGGCCTTAACTTTAAAGTATTTGGGCATGGCCAGGCTAAAGCCTTATCAGATGTGTTGCCAATTTTGGAACGCATGGGCGTGAAAGTGATCAACGCGCACCCCTACACCATTAAATCAGAAGCCGGTTCAGACCAGTGGATCATTGATTTTGTAATTGAAATTGACCAGCAGATCAACCTTGATGGCGCCAATGTAAAAGAGCGTTTCCAAGAAGCCTTTAGCCAAATTTACATTGGTAGGGTAGCTAATGACCGGTTTAATAGTTTGGTATTGGCAGCTAACTTAACTTGGCAGCAAGTTATTCTGATGCGGGCTATTAGTAGCTACCTATTACAAATTCAGGTGCCCTTTAGCCAAACTTACATGCAATCTACCTTGGTGCGTAATGCGAGCATTTCCCATACCCTAGTCCGTTTATTTGAAGCTCGCTTTGATCCTGAAAATCAGCAACCCCAGGAAGTTATCGATGGCTTACAAGAGGATGTTGGCTTAGCCTTGGAACAGGTGAGCAACCTTGATGAAGACCGTATTGTTAAGTATTTTTTGGCTGCTATTATGGCTATGTTACGCACTAACTACTACCAACATGACAGTACAGGTAGCCGCCATGAATACCTTTCCTGCAAACTAGATCCAAGCCTAATTCCAGGTGTACCTCTGCCCTTGCCTAAATACGAAATTTTCATGTATTCAACCTGGGTTGAAGGCGTGCATCTTCGTGGTGGCAAGGTTGCACGTGGTGGTTTACGCTGGTCCGACCGCAAAGAAGATTACCGCACCGAGGTACTTGGCCTCGTTAAAGCACAAATGGTAAAAAATGCTGTGATCGTGCCTTTAGGAGCGAAAGGCGGTTTTGTATGTAAAAAATTACCTCAAACCCAAGACCGTGAAGTGCTCATGGCAGAAGTCATCCGTAGCTATTCGACATTTATTCAATCGTTGCTGGACATTACTGACAACATAGTCGACAAAGAAGTAGTCGCACCCAAACAGGTGGTCCGTTACGACGACGATGACCCATACTTAGTGGTAGCCGCAGACAAGGGCACCACTACCTTCTCCGACTTAGCTAACTCAATTTCTGAAAGCAACAGCTTTTGGCTAGGCGATGCTTTTGCTTCAGGTGGAGCCAATGGTTACGACCACAAAAAGATGGGTATTACCGCACGTGGTGCTTGGGAATCGGTCAAACGCTTATTCGCTGAGCAGGGCCGCGATTGCCAAACCCAAGACTTCACAGCCGTAGGTGTTGGTGACATGGCCGGTGATGTGTTTGGTAACGGCATGCTTTTGTCAGAACACATTTGTTTACAGGCTGCATTTAACCACTTACATATTTTTATCGACCCAACCCCCAATGCGGCCATTTCGTTTGCCGAACGTCAGCGTTTGTTTGTGCTGCCGCGTTCTAGCTGGAGCGATTATGACAAAAAACTCATTTCTAAAGGCGGTGGTTTATTTGAACGGTCAGCAAAGTCCATCAAACTCAACCCACAAATACAACGAATGATCGGCACAGATGTTAAGCAAATGGCGCCTAACGAATTAATCCATGCCTTGCTAAAAATGCCAGCTGATCTGTTTTGGAACGGTGGTATTGGTACTTATGTGAAAGCCAGTAGCGAAAGCCATAGTGACATTGGTGACCCAGCCAATGATAACTTGCGCGTCAATGGCAACCAACTAGGAGCTAAAGTTATTGGCGAAGGAGGCAACCTTGGTTTTTCCCAACATGGGCGCATTGAGTTTGCTCAATCTGGGGGATTCATCAATACTGATGCCATCGACAATTCGGCAGGTGTTGATAGTTCCGACCATGAAGTCAACATTAAAATCTTGCTCAGTCAGCTGGTAGACGCTGGTGACATGACCATCAAACAACGCAACACTTTACTGGCTAGCATGACTGATGAAGTAGGCGATCTAGTACTGAGCCATAACTACCATCAAACTTTAGTATTGAGTATTGCCGAAGGCCAAGCAAGCTCTCGCTTAAGTGATCATAAGCGCCTAATACATAGACTAGAGAAACAAGGCCGCCTTAATCGTTCCTTGGAAGGACTGCCTGATGATGCCAATATGGATGAGCGGGCACGCGCACAAACAGGCTTAACACGCCCAGAAATTGCGGTATTGCTGGCCTACAGTAAAATGCGTTTATTCGATGAACTGATGGCAGCAGACATTGGCAATGATAGCTATTTAGCTCGCAGCCTAGAAGATTACTTCCCCAAAGTGTTAACTAAAAAATATGCCGCTGCCATGGGTTCTCATCCATTACGCAGTGAAATTATTGCCACCCATGTCACCAATCAAATTGGTAACCGCATGGGCGCTACCTTCTGTAATTACTTACAAGAAGAAATGGGTGCTCAGGCTGGTGATATGGCCCGTGCCTTTACTGCAGCCTGCGACATTATAGATGCCCAAAGCTTGTGGAATGAGCTAGACCGAGTCACCTTGATATTAGACTACGCACAGTCCATGAAATTGCATAAAAACATTCAGGCCTTGTTAGAAAATCTCACCTTGTGGTTGCTAAGCCACCATCAAGGTATACCTATTCAAACGATGGTGGACCAGTATCAAAAACCCATGGCTGATTATTATGCGCAGCTTGCTAATTTATTGCCCCAGGCTTCTGCCCAACGTATTAATGACCAATCTGAAGCGCTTACCTCAAGTGGTATTGAGGAGAGTATTAGTCGGCGTTTGAGTCAGCTTGAGTTTGTGTATCATGGCTTAGATGTCACTCAAGTCGCTAACCAATGCAATACCGAAGTAATTACTGCTGCCCAAACATGGTACGGCCTTTACGAGCAGTTCCAAGGTGATTGGCTTAACCAAGCTATTGCTAATTTGCCTAGCCAAGATCCATGGCAACGAAAGGCTAGAGCCAGCCTAAAACAAGAGTTTGAAGCCAGCCTAGCGCAGCTAACGCAAACCGTTATTGCCAGTGACCAAAGTGTAGCGTGGGAGTTACGCAACCAAGCATTGATTGAGCGTTGCTTAGCTATATTTGGAGAATTACAAAGTAACACCAACATCAATTTGGCAATGCTATCAGTAGCAGTAAGAGAAATTGCTAAGCTCAAAACCAGCTGTGCTTAGCAACTAATGAACTTTGAGTCAGTAAGACAACGAACAAAATATTAGGAATTTTTATGAGCAACACTCCAGTAACACGTGCCTTATTTGATGAGGTTATGGTGGCTAACTACGCACCAGCTCCAGTCATTCCCGTGCGTGGTAAAGGGTCTCGTATATGGGATCAAAACGACAAAGAGTATATTGATTTTGCCGGTGGTATTGCGGTAACAAGTGTGGGTCATAGCCATCCTAAGCTTGTTGCTACTTTAAAGGAACAAGGCGAAAAGTTGTGGCACCTTGCCAACGTAATGACCAACGAACCAGCCTTACGTCTGGCTGAAAAGCTCATTGATGCGACCTTTGCCGAAAAGGTATATTTTGCAAACTCTGGTGGTGAAGCCAACGAAGCAGCTTTTAAATTGGCCCGTCGTTATGCAGTAGATAACTTTAGTGAAGACAAAAGTGAGATTATCTCCTTTGAGCAAGCCTTTCATGGCCGCACCTTATTCACCGTAAGTGTCGGCGGGCAGCCTAAATACAGTGCTGGTTTTGGCCCAGCTTTACAAGGTATTACCCACTTACCGTTTAATGATATCAAAGCATTGGAAGCAGCAGTTTCTGCAAAGACCTGTGCCATAGTTATGGAGCCACTACAAGGCGAAGGCGGCATCATTGATGGAGACCCAGCCTTTATTAAGCGTGCCCGTGAACTGTGTGATGAGCACAATGCTTTGTTGGTGTTAGACGAAGTTCAAACTGGTGCTGGCCGTTTAGGTACTTTGTACGCTTACCAACAAACTGACGTGCTGCCAGACATCCTCACCACGGCCAAAGGCCTTGGCAACGGATTTCCTGTGGCAGCCATGCTAACCACTGAAAAAGTGGCCAAGAGCTTGGCTATTGGCACCCATGGTAGTACTTACGGGGGTAATCCATTAGCTTGCTCTATTGCTGAAGCTGTTATCGACATTATCAACACCCCTGAAGTACTGGCTGGTGTTAGTGCCAAATTTAATCGCTTTAAGGCTGGCTTAGAAGCGATCAACGCTCGGGTACCTTTTTGTGCCGAGATCCGTGGTAAAGGTTTGCTAATTGGCTGTGCTTTAAACGACACATACAAAGACCGTGCTGGTGAATTTCTCAGGGCAGCCCAGGCTAGAGGTTTATTGGTATTGATTGCTGGCCCTAACGTCATTCGCATGGCACCGTCGTTATTAATTCCTGATGCCGATATTGATGCTGGTTTAGTGATTTTAGAAGCTGCCATCCGCGACATCACAGAGGCATAAGGCGGCATATGACTGATTTGACTGTCAATAACCAACTGGAAGCGCAAACCCTAGAATGGATTGCCACACAGCAGCAAGTTATGCAACAAGACTTGTGGACCTTGGCTGAAATTAATTCCGGCAGTTACAATGTAGCTGGTGTTAATAAGGTAGCAGACACCTTGGCTTTGTGGAGTAAAAAGCTAGACTGTGAGTTAGCATTTATCGACATGCCACAGCAAGATGTGGTGGATGATCTAGGCCAACTTAATCAAAAGCCTTTAGGCCGTGCCTTACGTTTATTTAAGCGCCCACATGCACCTACACAGGTGTTTTTGTGCGCTCATATGGATACTGTTTTTCCTATTGATCACCCGTTTCAAACAATTACACTACTGGAAGATGGCATTATCAATGGCCCAGGCGTCGCTGATCTAAAAGGTGGCATTGTGGTGATGTTTAAGGCCTTAGAAGCCTTTGAACGCAGCCCATTACAAGATCAACTAGGCTGGGAAATTCTCTTTAATCCAGATGAAGAAATTGGCTCACCAAGTTCATCAAAATTGTTTCCAGAAATTGCTAAACGTCATCACTTAGGATTAATTTACGAACCTTCTTTTGCTGATGGTAATTTAGCTGGCGCCCGCAAAGGCAGCGGTAACTTTGCCGTGGTAACACGGGGTAAAGCTGCCCACGCGGGCCGTGAGCATCACCTAGGTCGTAACGCTATTCGTGCGATGGCAGACTTCACCCGTGCCTTAGATGACCTAAACGGACAACAACAAGGCATTACTATTAACCCAGGTTTTGTACAGGGTGGTGGGGCTGTGAACATCGTGCCAGACACCTGCACTATGCGTTTTAATATTCGTATTGAGCACAGTGAACAACAAGCATGGTGTGAAGACCAAATAGCAGCTATTGTGGACGAAATTAATGCCGTTGATGGTATTAGTATTGAATTACACGGAGGCTTTGGCCGACAACCTAAAGTACTCAGCCCCGCCAACCAAGAACTGTGCAAATTGGTGCAATCTTGTGGCAAGAGTCTTGGACTCAATTTAGAGTTTTTCCCCACTGGTGGCTGTTGTGATGGCAATAACCTAGCGGCTGCAGGCTTACCCAACATAGACACCTTAGGTGTGCAGGGTGGGAAAATACACAGTATTGATGAGTATATGCATTTAGCTAGCCTCACTACCCGCTCACAACTAAGCGCGCTTATTTTGCTGCGTTTGGCACAAAGTGATGATCTCTCATGGCTCCTGCGAGAAGGTATGACTCAAAGTACTTTGGAGCGTGGCTAGTGTTAATTGTTCGGCCCATTAAAAGTGACGACAGTGAAGCTTTTATAGATTTCGCTGCAGCCACAGGTGTGGGCCATACCAACCTACCGAACCACCCGGCTCAACTATCACAAAAGATTAATCATAGTGAGTTGTCCTTTGCTGCGAGCGTCGACTATGCAGGCGAAGAGGGCTACACCTTTGTCATGGAAGACACACAGTCTGAACGCTTAGTGGGCACTTGCACAGTAGATGCAACGGTGGGTTTAAGCGAACCTTACTATACCTATCGAGTGGATCAGGTGGTGCATGCCTCCATAGACTTGCAAATTAACAATCGCATTCCAGCTTTACATATTAGTCACGACTACACTGGAGCCTCACGCCTGAGCTCATTTTACCTAGAGCCTGATTACCGCTGTAATTTTTACGATCAGCTATTATCAAAGTCTCGCTTACTTTTCATGGCCTGTTTTCCCGAACATTTTGCCGCCACCACCATTGCTGAAATGAAAGGTGTAATTGACAACGCAGGGGTGTCACCCTTTTGGGAGTCTGTAGGTAGGCACTTTTTTACCATGGATTTTGCCGCAGCTGATTTACTTACTACCTCAAGTAATAAAAACTTTATTGCCAACCTAATGCCCCGTTATCCCCTTTATGTACCCTTGTTAAGTGACGCTGCTCAAACTGTGATTGGCCAACACCACACCGATGTGGAAGACATCGTCAACATCCTTGAACACGAAGGTTTACACTTTGAAGGCCACGTGGATATTTTTGATGCTGGCCCTATTTTAGAGGTACGCACGCGCCATATTCGGGCCATCCGCCATGCAGAAGAAACCCAAGTATTATTAGGCGATGAAGTATTACACGGTAAACGTATACTGGTGTGTAACAACAGTTGCCACGATTTTCGCTGTATTATTACTCGCATGAGTCACAATACATTAGTGCTTAGCATCGCCCAACTAGAAGGTTTGCAAGTAGCTGCAGGGAACACCCTCACTTATTGTCGGTTGTAATAGCTTGTGCGTTTCTTATCTTTCATTAAACCGCACATAGCCTCACAACTGAGCCAGATGAAAAGAGCCCCCTGCAACTAGTCTTTTATTAACAATCTTTTATTATATTTGCTAAGCGATTTCAAACTAATCGCTTTATTTTTGGGTGTTCAATAAAATGTGAATCTGATTTTCTATTTTTGAAAAATCACTTTCATCACCTAAAAAATAACACCGTAACAAGTTACCTAATATTATGCTAAGAATAACGTCAGCTAAATCTACTCCAACAATAACCACAAAAAGGTCACGATAGTTAGCACTGGCAAGTTGCATTGATTTGTCATTTTGTATTTCATGCGCTGAACGCCCGCGCAGATAGTCAAATAATAAAGACATTTCGTCACTAAACCCTGCTGCGATTTTTTGATTAACATCACGCAATAGGGTTAATCTCTGATCAGTTGTAGGTGATACTAATAACTTCTCTAATTCTTTTTTTTGCTCATGCATTCCATTTGTAAGTATTTCGGTACTTGCTTCGAACAGGTCTGATTTTGTAGGGAAATAATGGTAAAGGCCACTTTTTGAGATGGCTAATTCTGTTGCTATTTTACGGGTACTCAGGCCGTGGTAACCATACTTCGAAAATAGAGGGATTGCTCGCTGAGCCAAATCTTGACGATATGCTTTGTGATCAACAATTTTAGGCATAAATTTCCCATCTCAAATAAATAAAAACCGCATATTGACAGGTTTTTTTCTTTTGGTCTATGGTTATAGACCGATCGGACTAAATAGGGGGGTTTATAAAATGAATTATGAGTTTTTAAAAGTTTTACATGTTTTTTCTGTATGCGGAATGATTGGAGCAACGCTATGCAACGGTTTATTGCATAGCGTTGTCAATAAAAGTGGCCTCACATCAGCCGCAGTTGTAACCCTATCAAATATTATGAAAATTAATAAAACATTAATGGGGCCTTCTTTAGTAATAATCGTACTTACTGGAGGCTATTTAGTTTCTACTATTGGTTATTCCTTATCCAATATTTGGTTACAACTTTCAATAATATTAACTTTTCTATTAATAGTTGCATTTATTTTTGGTTACTATATGGAAGAAAAGCTTGAAAAAATTGCTCTTATAGCTAGTGCCAAAAATAATGAACTACTGCCAAAAATGTATAAACGTTTATTTTTTCGTATTTTACCAATTGGTTTTGGGGCAGCACTAATAAGTATTTTCATACTATATCTTATGTTTTTTAAACCCCTTTAACAAACCTAAACCGCACCTAATTTCTAATTTAATTAACAACAATGAGGTCTTAAAATGAACAGAGTATTGGTCGCTGGAGCTACTGGATACCTTGGTAAAAATATTATAAAAAACCTTGTAGGTAGAGCATTTAATACAACAGCTATTATTAGAACCGCATCAAAATTTTTTGAGCCTGATTTACCCATTAAAGTACTCAGGGCCGAAGTTACTGCTGCACAGACATTGAAAAACTGCTGTGATGGAATAGATGTAATTATTTCAACTATCGGTATTACTAGGCAAGCTGACGGTCTGTCCTATATGAAGGTTGACTACCAAGCAAATTTAAACCTTTTAAACGAAGCTAAGAAAAGTAATGTTAAAAAGTTCATATACGTTTCTGCACTGCATGGTAATAGTTTAAAATCACTAAAAATATTTGAAGCCAAAGAAAAATTTGTTGATGAACTTAAAGCCTCAGGGATTGATTATTGTATAATAAGGCCCACAGGTTTTTTTGCTGATATGGCTGAGTTCTATGGTACCCCCCCCCGAGAAATAACGGAGGTCAAAAGTAGAATTTTCTCGTAAACTTTACGAAGGAGAACTACATGAAAAAATCACGTTATTCTGATAGCCAAATACT
>MDSY01070229.1_pt1 | contig 21468 bp, 19 predicted proteins | sample 811131 | NCBI WGS metagenome assembly MDSY01 (sample SAMN05326643, study PRJNA326480) | marine metagenome | isolation source: seawater | place: Atlantic Ocean: South West | collected 2010 | reverse complement strand
ACTCTTTACGCTTCGAATGTGAATTGCAAATGCCTCTTCTTTTTCTAATTCAGTATGGAAAGGGCACGCAATAAATTTTTTATTTAATGCATCATCTATAGGTGCAAGTTTGGGTTGCACTTCAGTTACAAAAAAGGTATAAGCTTTTTGGAACTCCTCATTTGCTGTATCGATAGACATTCTGATATAACGCCAAGCCATATCTTCCTCCAAAACGGCTTCGAGTTCACTTTTATCCTTTAGCCACTTGCGCAAAGCCTCAGGGGAATCAAGGTTTCTGTCGAGCAAGAGCGTTAGATATTTTTCAACTGATTCAAAGGAATCAATGACCAATTGTTCGTCTACAAACGAGCGACGATATTTATTCATATGTGTTGTTTAATTTATTTTCCCCGCTGGGAGCCCATTTTTGTTGGACCTGCTTTTTTAGCCGACGATGGTTTTCCTCCTTTCGTCTTAGGTGCTGATTTTTTAGGAGCAGCTTTTTTGACTGCTTTTTTGACTACTTTTTCCTCTGAATCTGACGCTTTCGCTTTTTCTGCAGTCTCTTTGATTTTAATCCCAGCTTTAATAAGGATATTATACCATTGAAAAATTTTCCGTAAATCAGATTTATATACGCGCTCTTTATCGTAATTAGGAAGAATTTTTTCAAGCAAACCTTCCAGCACTATAAGCTCCTCTTTGTGTGATGGGCATGCCTTTCCTTCAAAATGATCGTGAAAGGAAGCCAACACATCAGTTAGCTTTGCATCTTCATCTGTTGTATAGATACTGATGTCTCCTAGCGTGGATATTCTATCAGAGGCATAAGCTGGAAATCTTTTTTTATCTACAATTGATTCGACAATCACATTGTTTTTCCCTTGGGCAACAACTTTGAATAACCCCGGTCTTCCTGTTATTGAAATAATTTCTTTTAATTCCATGAAAAAAGTTTGGTCAAAAATAGAAAAACTTCACCTGACAAGGGTAATAATCCTTCTCTAATATCTGTAATCCAAGTAAATAAAGGACGAATAATCGTCTAAGCACTCTTTTATACGTACCTTTGCACCCAATTAAATAATTAAGGATGACATTTGAAGAGCTGGGATTGAGAGAAGAGGTGCTTAAGTCGTTAAAAGAATTGGGTTTTGAAGCACCGACTCCCATCCAGGAACAAGCAATTCCCCACCTAATGAAAGACGATTGTGATTTCGTTGGGTTAGCACAGACCGGAACGGGGAAAACGGCAGCATTTGGTTTGCCATTAATAAATTCTATTAACACTAAGTCTAATCGACCGCAAGGGCTAATTATCTGTCCCACCCGTGAGTTATGCTTGCAAATAACAAGAGATCTAGAAATATTTGCTAAGCATGTCAAATGTCCTGTTGTGTCCGTTTACGGTGGAGCAGACATTCGACGTCAAATGACACAAATAAAGAAAGGAGTATCAATTATCGTAGCCACTCCTGGAAGACTTCTTGACTTAATCAAAAGAAAGGCCATACAGCTTTCTGAAGTTCAAAATGTAGTTTTGGATGAGGCGGATGAAATGTTAAACATGGGGTTTAAAGAAGATATTGATGATATTCTAGAAACCACACCTGAAACCAAAAATGTTTGGTTATTCTCAGCGACAATGCCAAAGGATGTTGCGCGAATAGCAAAAACCTATATGACTGATCCCTTAGAGGTATCCATAGGTCATAAAAATCAGACGAATGAAAATATCGAGCACATATATTATGTGGTCAAAGAAAGAGACCGATATGAGGCAGTAAAGCGCTTGATCGATTTTCACCCCAAAATATATGGATTGATTTTCTGTAGAACAAAGCACGAAACAGGAACGGTTGCGGAAAAGCTAGCCCGGGAAGGTTATAATGCAGAACCTTTGCATGGTGATTTAACGCAGCCAATGAGAGATCGTGTGATGGCTCGATTCAGAAGTAAAGAGCTGCAGATATTAGTAGCCACCGATGTGGCTGCCCGAGGTATTGATGTTGATGACATAACGCATGTAATCAACTATAATCTTCCCGATGACAATGAGAATTATACCCATAGAAGTGGACGTACTGCGCGTGCAGGAAAAAAAGGCCAGTCTTTGGTTTTAATTACCCCTAAAGAAGGATTTAAAATTAAATCGATCGAAAAGCAAATGCGCACAGAATTTAGTCAAGGCCAAATTCCAAATGCAGAGGAGATATGCGAAATCCAGTTAATGAAGTTGATTCAAAATACAATAGACATTAATGTAAAGGAAAAAGACATTGAAAAGTTTATGCCTCAGATTTTGGCTTCATTTGAATCAATGGACAAGACAGAGATCATCAAAAAGTTTGTTTCTGCTGAGTTCAATCGTTTTATAGAGTATTATGATCGAGCAGGGGATTTAAATCAGCGTGCAAAGCAAGATAGTGGTCGTGAACGAGGAGAGCGTAAAGACAAAGGTCAGCGGGCTAGAGATGAAGGAAAAACACGTTTTTTCCTGAGTGCTGGACGCAGAGATGGACTTAATCCAGGCGCACTCTTACGTGTCGTTTGTGATGCTGCAGGTATTAAATCGGATGTGATAGGTAGAATTGATATCATGACCTCATATGCTTTTTTTGATGTAGATGAAGCGCATACGGAAAGGATACTTAAAAGTGTAAATGGAACTGAATTTGAAGGGACAAAATTATCCGTAGAGGTTACAAACACACAAAACGGTGGATCTAAAGGATCGGGTGGTGGAGACCGAAGGTCTGGCGGCGGTCGTTCAGGAGGTAAACGTTCTGGAGGCGGAGGATTCCGTAGATCTGGCGGTAGTAATTTCAGAAGCAAGAGGTCAGGAGGGAGAGATAGAGGCCGAGGAGGTTCTGACCGACGTTCAGGAGATAGAAATGGAGGCTCTGATCGCCGATCAGGCTCAGAAAGATCAAGACATAGAGGTCGTTAATTCAATACTTTTTTAATGGAGATAAGGAATATAGCTATTATAGCACACGTTGACCATGGTAAGACAACCTTGGTTGACAAAATGATTGAGGCCGGTGATTTTACAAATGAGCGAGATCGTCCAACGGGCGAGCTTATTATGGATAACAATGACCTGGAAAAAGAAAGAGGAATTACCATCGTATCAAAAAACGTATCGGTTACCTATAAAAACACCAAAATAAATATTATCGATACACCCGGTCACGCGGATTTTGGTGGTGAGGTTGAACGTGTATTGAACATGGCTGATGGTGTTTGTTTACTTGTCGATGCCTTTGAAGGTCCTATGCCACAAACAAGGTTTGTATTGGGTAAAGCACTTTCAATGGGGTTAAAACCGCTCGTAGTTGTTAACAAGGTTGATAAAGAAAACTGTACTCCAGAGGAGGTACATGAAAAAGTTTTTGATTTAATGTTTGAGCTAGACGCATCTGAGGAACAGCTTGATTTTCCAACTATTTATGGCTCTGCAAAGAACAATTGGATGTCTACAGATTGGAAGACGCCTTCGGGTACGATTACGCCGCTTTTAGACGAGGTACTCAATTATTTTCCGCCAAAAGAAATTGCAGAAGGAAATACTCAGATGTTGATTACTTCATTAGATTTCTCTTCCTACGTGGGACGTATTGCTATAGGTCGACTTACGAGAGGGGAGTTGAAAGAAAACATGCCTATTGTACTAACGAAAAGAGATGGAACCACTGAAAGACATCGTGTAAAGGAGCTTTTTATTTTCGACGGTATTCAGCGTGTGAAGGTTACTTCTGTAACGCCAGGAGACATTTGTGCAGTTACGGGAATTGAAGGTTTTGAAATTGGAGATTCAATTTGCGATGCTGAAAACCCTGAAGCATTGCCAACGATTAATATGGACGAGCCTACGATGTCGATGCTTTTTTCAATTAATGATTCTCCTTTTTTCGGTAAGGAAGGTAAGTTTGTTACCTCAAGACACATACAAGAACGTTTGACAAAAGAGCTTGAAAAGAACCTTGCTTTGCGCGTGCATGAAACGGACAAGGCGGACAAATGGTTGGTCTATGGAAGAGGCGTTCTGCATTTATCGGTACTCATAGAAACAATGCGACGTGAGGGTTATGAACTTCAAGTTGGACAGCCTCAGGTCATTGTTAAAGAAATTGATGGAAAAAAATGTGAACCTGTTGAAGAACTAACAATTGATTTACCTGAAGAATTTAGTGGAACTGCTGTAGAGGCTGTTACGAAAAGAAAAGGCGAGATGCTCAACATGGAGCCAAAGGGCGCAAGAATGGTGATGCAATTTCAAATTCCTTCACGTGGAATTATTGGGTTGAGAAATTATTTGTTGACGCAAACCGCAGGAGAGGCAATTATGACACATAGATATATCGAATACCAGCCTTTTAAAGGAGAAATCCCTGGACGTCAAAATGGTTCTCTCATTTCATTGGAGCTTGGTAAGTCTATCCCATTTTCATTGAATAATCTTCAGGAAAGAGGAACTTTCTTTATTGGTTCAAATCAGGACATCTACGAAGGTCAGGTAATAGGAGAAAATTCTCGAACTGGTGATTTATGTGTCAATGTTACCAAGACAAAGAAAATGTCAAACATGCGTTCTTCAGGAGCAGACGATAAAGTTCGAATTGCGCCACCTAGAATTTTTAGCTTGGAGGAATGCTTGGAGTACATTCAGCGCGATGAATATGTTGAGGTTACACCTTCTACGCTAAGGATTCGTAAAATCCTTCTAAAGGAAATGGATAGGAAGCGTGCTCAAAAAAACTAAATTTATAGCCTTAAAAGCGTAATAAAATAGGTTTCGAATCGTTTATTTATTGTGATAACTAGATATCTCCTTATAATTTTTCTGTTTTTCGCATGCACTTCGCGTGCGCAACAGCCCAATTTTTTTTCCCGCTCAGAGATTGGTGTTCATGTGGGTACTATGTTTTACATAGGTGACCTGAATCAGTTCAAGCCGTTTTACAAAAGTAAGCTGGCTGGAAGCTTGGTGTATCGCTTCAATGTACATTCGCGAATGACGCTGCGTTTTAATGCGACATACGGAAATGTCGCAGCAGATGATCGTGATGCGCGTCAGTCACTCATCCTAAATAGAAATTTAAATTTCACCTCTCAAATTAAGGAGTTGGCTGGCGGACTCGAGTTTCACTACATGCCTTTTCAATTTGGAAATAGGCGTTACATTGGAACGGCATATATGATTACACAAATTGGTGTTTTTCACATGAACCCGAAAACCGAATATAATGGTGAGATGGTAGCCCTGCAATCTATTGGCACAGAAGGCCAAAATGCCACTGGTGGAACAAAGCCTTATAGCAAATACCAGCTATGCATACCGTTAGGTTTGGGGGTGAAGCTATCAATGGGAAAATTTTGTTCTTTTAATATTGACATTGCAATCCGAAAAACGTTTACAGACCATCTTGACGATGTGGGTACCGATACCTACATGGATGCTGCTGCTTTAGACGCCATTAATGGTTCTGACGCAGTTGCCTTATCGAATAGAAGTTTGGACGGTTCTTTTCAGGGGAGAAGAGGCAATTCTACAAATAAGGATTGGTATGTATATGCAGGGGGCATGATCACCTTTAGGCTAGGAAAAGGGAATAATTGCCCAGTGATTCGTTAAGCTTTTTTACTTCTCCTGCAGCGTTCACTGCAATATTTTACTTCAACCCAGCAGGACTTCCATTTTTTCCTCCACGAGAATTTTTTTTGGCACACCGCGCATACTTTGGATGGAAAATGCTCTTTTTTAGTCGTTTTCACAATAAGCTAAACATTTTCAATCGTTGTATTGTTTTTAAGCTATGAATGAAAGGGACATGAACCGGGTAATCGAAATGGCTTGGGAGGATCGAACGCCATTTGATGCGATCGCGTTTCAGTTTGGTTTGTCGGAAAAAGAAGTCATTATTCTTATGCGTTCTGAATTGAAAAATAGTAGTTGGAAACGCTGGAGAAAGAGAGTGCAGGGAAGAGGCACCAAGCATCAAGCAAAAAGAGAATTTACTATTGGACGACACAAATGCTCAAGACAAAGAAGCATTAGCCATAACAAAGTGACTTAGCCTCCTACGTACCCTACTTTCTGGCGGACTCTGCTTAAAACGTCATTGGCTATATTTTTCGCTTTTTGGGCACCTATAGAAAGTGCGTCATCAATTTCGTTTTTATGCTCCATCAGGTAGTTGTATTTCTCCCGTTCGGCTTTGAATTTTTCAAGTATTAGTTCATATAGCGCTTGCTTCGCATGACCATAACCATAGCCTCCTTCTTCATAATTCCTTCGCATTTTTGAAACATCATCCTTTTCGGCTAGAATAGCGTAAAGGGCAAAAATGTTACAACTATCGGGGATTTTCGGATCTTCTAAAGCTTCACTATTTGAAACGATGGACATGATTTGTTTACGAAGCTTCTTCTCTGGAAGAAAAATATCTATAAGGTTGTTTCTGGACTTACTCATTTTGTGTCCATCGGTTCCTGGAATCAATTTTGTGTCTTCGGTTATGGCTTCTTCCGGAATCACAAAGGTTTCGCCAAGCTGAAGATTAAATTTTGTTGCAACATCTCTTGTCATTTCAATATGTTGCTTTTGGTCTTTACCTACAGGAACAATTTGTGCATCATACAGAAGAATATCTGCAGCCATGAGCATGGGATAAGTAAATAATCCTCCATTTACATCATCAAGGCGATCTGCTTTATCTTTAAATGAATGTGCTAGTGTGAGTCGTTTGTAAGGATAAAAACACAGTAGATGCCACATTAATTCAGTAACCTCAGGTATATCACTTTGTCTGTAAAACGTCGTTTTTGATGGGTCTAATCCACAAGCTAGCCAAGCCGCAGCAGTTTTGTAGGTGTTTTCTTTTAATAAATCTGAGTCTTTAACTTGAGTCAGAGAATGTAAGTCTGCAATAAATAAAAAAGATTCATTTTTGTTACTTTTTGCAAGTTCAATTGCAGGTATAATTGCACCCAAAAGGTTTCCGAGATGGGTTGTACCTGTACTCTGTATTCCGGTTAATATTCGTGCCATAAGATTTAATGTAAAAGTAGAAAATATATTTTCTTTGATTTCCAAAACTTTTTCTTAATTTTCTTTGTAATGAAATTTCTATTCGGTTTCGTGCGAAATTTATGGAAGATATACATCTTTTTGGTGTTTTCTATCTTCGCAATATTCCTATATCCCTTTTTTCGTATAGTCCTAATTAAAAAGTCATGGAAGAAATATAGCTTTAAGCTATTTATGATTTGGAGCTGGCTTATGCGTATTTTTTGTTTTTATATCGTACGTAATGTTCAAAGCGCTGAACTTCCTGCTGGGCCATATATTATTGTTGCGAACCACACCTCATATTTAGATATCTTTTTTATGTATTCAATGCTTCCCAAGCATCCTTTTGTGTTTTTAGGTAAAAGCGAGATTTTAACCTATCCAATTATTCGAACCTACTTTAAGAATTTGAATATTCCAGTTTTCAGATTTAACCGTAAAAAGGTAGGTTTATCATTTACTCTTGCTGTTGAGTCGATTCAAGAAGGTTGGTCATTGGTTATCTTTCCTGAAGGCACCATACCCGCTGAAAACATTCCAAGAATGGTACCTTTTAAAAACGGTGCATTTAAAATAGCAAAGGAAGCCAGGGTGCCAATTGTCCCTATTACTTTTACAACGAATCATTTGCTTTTTTCGGACCCTACCGACGTTTTTGGTCCAGCGAGACCTGGTGTATCGAGGTTTTATATCGGCCAATACATCTCTAAAGAGGATGTTGAACGCATGAGTTTCTCAGAGCTCAATAAAGTCAGCTTTGAGCGCGTAGAGGCTCCATTAAAAAAGGAATACCCTCATTTGTATTCAACTCAATGAAATGCTTAACTTTATCTCGTGAAAGTAACAGATGAAATTGTGAAACATATTTCCCATTTGGCTCGCTTAGATTTTAAGGGTGAAGAGCTAGATGCAATCAAGGCCGATATGGAAAAGATAATTGGTTTTGTGGATAAGCTATCCGAGATCGACACTGAGAATGTGGAACCACTTATTTTCATGAATGAAAAGGTAAATGTTTTAAGGGAAGATATATCTAATCAAACCTTGACCAAACAGAACGCGTTAGCTAATGCACCAAAAAGCGACTCTGACTATTTTAGGATTCCTAAAGTATTAGATAAGTAATCTAAATTTCAAAGCAACAATACTTTATAATAGATCCTTTACTAGCGAATAGTTCCTCGTAATGTGTTTTGATGTTAAAAATTTCTTTTTCGCTATTTGTCAGCTTATTTTGAAATGAACCATATAGGTCCCAGGTGAGTGCATGACATTTATAGCCTTCTTCCTTGATTTGTTCTTCAGTATACTCAAACAAAATATCGCTATCTGTTTTGACATGTATCAAACCATTTTTCTTTAAGAAATTTTTATAGCGGCTAATAAAAAGGGGAGAGGTAAGTCTTTTTCTAGGTTTTTTAGGTTGCGGATCTGAAAAGGTTAGCCAAATTTCATCAATCTCGCCCTCTTCGAAGAAGTTTTCTATAAAGTCAACTCTAGTGCGTAAAAATTGAACATTATCCATTTTTTTTTCGAGCGCCTTTTTTGCACCTATATATATTCTGTTCCCTTTGATATCGATACCTAAAAAGTTCTTTTCCGGAAACATTTCACCTAGTCCAACTGCATATTCTCCTTTTCCGCAACCCAGCTCTAAAACAATGGGTTTATCGTTTTTGAAAATTTCTTCTTTCCATTTTCCTTTTTGAGGAAAAGTTTCTGAAAATGGCGCTTCCGTTACATTCGTAAACCTTTTGATCTCAGAAAACCGCCATAATTTATCTTTTCCCATACTTATTGAAATATTGATCCTAAAATAAGGCTTGGAATTAGGTTAGCTATTTGAGTCATTGAATTTTCTTCTTCATCTTTCATTGTTATTATGAGTTCTCCACCTGTTAGATCAGCGTTCAAAGTCATATGTTTTAATAGTTCTAAAATACGCTGTATTACTATTTCGTTCATGAAGAGTTCCTTGTAGGGATTTTGTTCAATATCCCAAAAAGCGGATATTGGCTTAGCACCGAGCGCTTCAAACTGGGGTTTTAATTGTAATTTATTTACATTATTCTGAGGTCCATTTGCTTCGGAAGTATATAGTTCCATTCTCGTGTCATCTATTTCTAATGAATGAAAAAATCCTTTTATTGGATTGAACTCATTTTTTAGTATTTCTTCTAATCTAGGACCTATACCAAAATATGCACTGTATTCCATGTGTTTCTCATCAACTGAGTACTGCCCAAAGGCGAAATTTCCATCGATATAACGTTGAAGTCCATCTTTTTGAATGAACGCCTCAATGACTGATAGCTCTCTTGGGACTGCTCTTTTTATGCTAGCGTCAAGATCTGAATCCTGTATGGCATTTGATATACTTTTGGGTAGGTACTGCTTTCGTAATTTTTCAAGTCCTTGCATATTAAGCGCCAATGTTATTGCAGCGCTGGGTGATCCGGCGCCTAGCTTATTTAGCATCGGCTTGCTGTTTTTAGCAAATATATTTAATCCGCTAGCCTGTTGAGATAAGTAGTTTGTATTCGTCAATATAATCTTTCCTTTTTCAAAAGATAAATGCATGGTAATAGTTCCCTCAATAAGTTCATTATGTTCAGGAACTTCTGCGTTCAAAGTGGTTGTAAAGGATTTAAGAACCTGCTGCATAATTATGGCAAAAGTGATATCGTCCTGAGCAGCAATTATTTGCGCTATTTCTGAGTTGTTTTTTTTACTTTTCAACCCATCTATTGTGTTTTCAATTTCCCTTCGGGCCCGCTTATTGTCAATGTTGTCAGATATATAGATAATCATCTCGTTGTTAGTGAGGCCGATTTTGATGCCACTTGAAAATAAATATTTCACTCCATTTTCCTCAATGATTTCGCCAATTTGGAAATCTTTTTTCATTATTTCAATGGCCAAGGATGCGTCTTTTATTTTGCAAACAAGAACTACATCAGGGGTGGTTATATCTCTTAAATTAGACTTAACAGCGTAATACATTGGTAATTCTGTGTAAATCACCTTTGAATAGTCCTCAATCATATCCGTAGGAACAAGTCCAGAGTCGGATAATTTTGAATCATAAATGGCTTTTCTAAGCATTTGATCAATGCGCACAGCACCGAATGAGATTAGATTAGATTCACTTGCTAGATAAGCTTCCGCAGCGTTCTGCCAAATTTCTTTAGATGGTACTTTAGGTTCACTTTTGTCTGCGTTTGTGCATGAAAAAAGTAAACATACTGTACCTAAAATAGCGATGTAAATGCGCATAAAATGTGCGTTTTAAAACTTCCTCAAAATTAATAAGAATATGTCAAATCACTTGATTAAATTTGGACATGCACTTTATTGAGCCATATTATAATTGGAGAGGATATTACATTGCCTCAGAGGATCCTTCTTCGCCATTTTATGAGAGGGTTTACAGTGAATTCGAGTATTCTAATCGCATCTATAATTTTCTTATTCACCCACAGTGGGATTACTTTGGCTCACCTACGCTTTTTGTGAAAGTACTTTTCGTAGATTACGATTTGGGTCACGCCGTTCTTGAGCTCATAGGGGAATGGAATGACGCCATTGAAAACGATATTATGCGCCTCAAAAGAGACGTAGTAGAACCAATTATGAAAACAGGGATCGATAAGTTTATCTTGATTGGTGAAAATGTCCTAAACTTTCATTCCTCTGATGAATGCTATTACGATGAATGGTTCGATGACGTAGAGGATGGATGGATTGCTATGGTGAATTTTCATGAACATGTAGTCAAGGAATTTATTTCAGCCAACCTCGACCATTATTTTGTGATGGGTGGTCAACTCGAGGAGCTTGATTGGAGGACTTTTAGGCCTTTGCAATTCTGCCAAAAAGTAGAATCCCTCGTAAGTAAAAGAATTGGTACATTTAACTAGATCATTCAGCTTTATACCGATAGTGCTTGCATCATTAAGGTACATAAAATAGCGCCAAATGTTCCAACAGCATATCCAAGAACGGCAAGTAAAACCCCAACCGGTGCCAATGAAGGACTGAATGCACTTGCAACGATTGGTGCAGAAGCTGCTCCTCCTACGTTTGCTTGACTTCCAACCGCTACATAGAAGAAAGGGGCCTTAATGATTTTTGCAACGACGAACAAGAATAAAGCGTGTACCATGATCCAAATTAAACCAATAGAAAGCAAGAATTTAAAGACACCCCAATTCGCGATCAGCTCCATAATGTCCATTTTCATACCTATTGTAGCCACCAAAACATATAGGAATAGGCTACCCATTTTTGATGCGCCAACACCCTCAAATTCACGGTACCTTGTAAAAGAAAGCCCGACACCAAATAAGGTAGAAAGAACCACCAACCAGAAGAATCCATTTCCAAAGGATACCATTAATCTCGCAGCTGTTTGGTTTTCCATTCCATTTAGTATTTCCGTTACCCATGGACCTATGTAATCTGCTCCCAAATGGGCGATACCAACGCAAAAGAAGGTGATTCCTAACATATAAATGAGGTCATTGAAGCTTGCGATTTTAGAAACACTCATTTGGAATTTTTCCATTTTTGTTTTCAAGCTTTCAATAGCAGAGTCATCGGCTTTAAAGAATCGGTTGAGTTTCTTGTTGTACCCAGTTCCAAAAAGCAACACGGACATAAATAGATTGGCGACGAATACATCCACAACAATCATAGCAGAAAACATTTGGTCGCTAGCGCCATAAATTTCTTTCATAGCCGTTTGATTGGCTCCACCACCGATCCAAGATCCGGCAACAGTTGATAATCCTTTCCAAATTTCTCCATTTAGGACCTCAGGTGCAAATAAAGAAACGACGTAAAGTGCAAGAGGACCTCCGACAACAATTCCTGCTGTCGCCGCAAAAAACATAATAATCGCTTTTGAGCCAAGTCTTTTAATTGCGGGAATGTCTATGCTCAAACAGAGTAATATCAAACTGGCCGGCAAAAGATACCTTGATGCTATGAAGTATAGGTTGGATTCTTCTGACGAGATGATTCCAAATGAGTTCAGCCCTGCTGGAATGAAGTAACATAGCAATAAGGCCGGAACAACTTTATAAAATTTCTTAAAATAGCTTCGCTCACTTTTTGCTGTTTTGAAAACAAAAAATAGAACAATCATTAATAATCCGAATACTGTAGCGTCATTTGAAAACCATGGTCTCGCGGCTTTAACCTTGAAAGATTTACTTATCTCTTCAGCATCTCCAGCTACATTTACTTTTTTCAAGGTTATGGTGTGGTCTCCTCTTTGTAAATCTTTCAGAAAAATATCTGTATTCGATAGCAGCTCTGTATTGTTAGCGTCAAAGTAAACAGCATAATCATACATCCCTTCGAAGGTTATCGTCAAATTTGGATCTTCAGATGCATAGAATATTCTCTCTAGGTCATTAAATGAAATGGTCTTGTTTTTATCGCTGTTATTAAGATAGTTTGAAGTTTCAACTATTGTCTGGCTTTGCAACGAAAAAATGAGACCGCAAATGAATGTTCCGATTAAACCGATTGATTTTTTCATGAGGATAAATTAAAATTATAAAAAGAAGGGTTTAATAAAAAAGGCTGCACTAGGCAGCCTTTTGTTTGTTTTTTAGTTGATGCCGTGCATCCATTTTTTAATCGGCTTACCAATTAAAAATAAGATTAATCCGCAGGCCATTGCAATAAAACCGAGCATTTCAAAAACACTCAATCCCTTATTTAGTGACTCGCTCCTTATCGAATTGATTACCGCTGTTCCTGGCGTGTTTTCTGTTAGTTTTTTGAGTTCACTTTGTGAAACAGTATCGGCTGTAATCGTATTTTCTTCATAAGTTATGAAGCTAACATTTGCAGCACTTAGCATTTTTTCTTTTTTCGTTCCTTTATAACTTTCAGCTTCTTCTAATGCCTCTTTTACATAGACATTCGATTTGGTGTAGGATTTGTTCCCTTTCAAGTTTAGCTCAGATATAAATGATGAATCAGTCAATACCGATTCAATAGAGCTGTCGTCTAGCTTGTCAGTGAATTTCTTTGATAAAAGCAATGTTTTGACATCCTCGTCCATTTTTGATGCTTTAAATGCATCACTTTGAACAATGGTTTTTTCATTTACAGTCGTCAGTTTGGCAATATGCTTTCCTCCTTGATGTGCAAGTGAAGAAGAAAGTAACCAAATCCCCATTAAAAATCCAACCATATGTCTTGGAGATAGCTTTGTAACCAATGAAAGGCCCACAGGTGAAAGTGTAAGTTCACCAATCGTATGAAGTAAATAAAGAAGTACCATGAACATCGCTGGAATCATTCCGGCGGTTGCAGATGCGCCACCAAGGTTTAGAGCTAGAAATCCAAGACCTAATAGAAGCAAGCCCATACCAAACTTATAAGGTGCTGCTGGTTCTTTATTTGCATTGGACAATTTAATCCATACCCAGGAGAATATCGGTGCGAAAAGCATGATAAACAAAGGATTAAATGATTGAAAGAAAGTTGTTTTTATTTCATATCCAAATAACGACCTATCCACGTTTCTTGCAGTAAAAAGACTTAAAGCTGATCCTGCCAGCTCAAAGAAGGTCCAAAATACAGTTGTAAAGAATAAAAGTACAACCACGACCCATATTCTTTGTTTTGCTTGAAGCTCCATTTTACCCGCTTCATAGAGTAGGTATCCAATCACAAGGACCGCCAAAAGTACCAATATGATATCGACAATATCATTATAAACAATTAGTGTTGAAGCTAAAATGATCATGATGATTGTGGAAACAGCAGGAAGCATCTTGTTAGATAAGCCTGGAATAATCGGCTTGTCTAATTCTACATCAGGTCCATTTCCTACATCCTCATAAATTCCTTGTTTCGATCCCCAAACAAATACAAGGTAACCGATGACCATACCAATACCAGCAGTCAAGAATCCATATTGCCATCCTTCATTCTCTCCAATTGCACCACAGGTTAATGGTGCTAGGAAAGCACCCATATTTATCCCCATGTAGAACAAGGTAAATGCACCATCTCGACGTTTGTCTCCCTCTTCGTAGAAGCGTCCAATCATACTCGAAATATTTGGCTTGAAGAAACCGTTTCCTACGACCAATACAGCAAGTCCTATATAAAAAGAAACTTCATTTGCATTTCCACTCAAGAATAATGTAAACTGTCCAATGGCCATTAAAATAGCTCCCCAAACAATGGCTTTTCTGAATCCTATTAATTTATCTGCAAAGAACCCTCCAATTAAAGGTGTAAGGTAAACTAGTGCTCCATATGCTCCATATATTCCGTATGCTTTTGCATCGTCAAATTCAAAACCACCGTCAATAACACTGGCCGTCATATATAAGATGAGAAGGGCACGCATACCATAGTAGCTAAAGCGTTCCCATAGCTCAACCATGAATAGAGCAAATAAAGCTTTAGGATGTATTTTTCTGTTTGAAAAGATTACAAACGCCACCCAAGCTGCAACTCCAGCCCAAGCAATTAACATTAACTGATAATCAGGATTCATTCTTTTAAGATTTAAATATTAAGGCTCGAATTTACTAAAAAATGTGGTGAAACAATCAAATTGTGTGAATTGTTCTTTTTAAATGATTTTTAATGAAAAATAACGATATTAGTGTCCTCCTTATTTTTAACGATTGCGCTTTTGCAATAATGAGATTTAGTTAAACTTAATTTAGAACAATGAAAAAAACATTTTTACTATTTATGATGGGATGCTTTGCTTCCTTTACATTTGCCCAAACCTTTTCGGATGATTTTGAATCCTATACAATAGGATCGTATTTGGGATCTAGCTCTGCTGATTGGACGACTTGGAGTGGCACAGAAGGTGGTGCAGAGGATGTCCAAATTACCGATAATAACGCGAGCAGTGGCTCGAATTCAATCTATTTCAGCTCAACTTCACCAAATGGGGGGCCGGCTGATGTGGTACTTCCATTTGATCAGGTATACAATTCTGGGAATTTTTCTTTTGAAGCCAACTTTTATGTTGAAGCAGGAAAGGGAGCGTACTTCAATCTTCAGGGTACACTTGTCGTTGCTCAGGTTTGGGCACTTGATTGTTATATGCTAGAAGACGGCACCTTGAAGCTTTCCAATCAGGGGACACCATACATAAATGCGAATTACCCAAGTGCACAATGGTTTAACCTAAGAGTGGATATGGACCTCACATCAAATGTTTGGGAGCTTTTCATTGACAATGTTTCTCAAGGTTCTTTTTCAAACCCGACAGGACAAATCGGAATTTTGGATTTATATCCAGTAAACCCAGCAGGTCAGGGAGGAAATGGAATTTCTGGATTTTATGTAGATGATATCAGCTATACCCATTTACCGGCTACTTTGCCACCTCTTAATGGTGGAGTTTCATTTATTTCACAGATTAGCGGTATAGCTGGCTTAAGCTATGATGTAGTGGCTACAGCAAGGAACCTCGGTCAATTTGAGATTAATTCTTTTGATTTAACCTATAATTATAATGGGGTAGATGTGACAGAAAGTATAACAGGTTTGAATTTAGCTTCATTGGATACTTATGAACATACTTTTGGAACGGCTTTAACACCAGTATTGGGAAATAACGATTTAACCGTAACAATCTCAAATGTTAATGGAGTCAGTACTGATGATGATCCTTCTGATGATTCCAAAGTGATTAGTATTGATCCTGTTGTACCCGCTGAAGGTAAAATGGTTGTTGGTGAAGAAGCAACAGGAACATGGTGTCAGTGGTGCCCTAGAGGAGCTGTTTATATGGATTTATTTGAAGAGCAATATGGAGATTATTGGGTGGGAATTGCAGTTCACAACGGTGACCCTATGACAGACGCAGTATATGATGCTGGAATTGGAGGTTCTATTGGTGGATATCCAAGTGCATTGGTTGATCGCGGTGCAGATGTGGATCCATCAGCTATGAATGCTGACTTTTTAGACCGTCTTTTAACTGCACCTGCGGGTGTTCTTGTTAATGGTGCAAATTGGGATCCGGTTTCAAGAGTTTTAGATGTATCTGTAAAATCTACATTTTCTCAAGCGGTAACAAATTCATACAAATTGGCTTGTGCCTTGACAGAGGATGGCGTAACAGGAACGGATGCCGGTTACAATCAATCTAATGCTTATGCAGGTGGAGGAAATGGTGTAATGGGAGGGTATGAATCTCTTCCTAGCTCTGTTCCAGCTGCTCAAATGGTATATGATCATGTTGCACGTTCAATAGCACCTAGCTTTGAAGGTTCCTCTATATCTTTTCCTGCAAATGTCAATGCAGGTGAAAATGTAATTAGTAATTATTCATTTACACTTCCGGCAGATTGGGATGAGAACAACATGCACATCGTAGGTTTGCTTATATCTCCTGATGGAAGAATTGACAACGCAGCTTCATCATCTATTACAGAGGCAGTAAGCAATGGGTATGAAGAGGGGCCAAACGTCGGTTTATTTGATGGATTTAACAATCAAATCGATGACAAACTGAAAGTCTATCCGAATCCGGCCTCTAATTTATTAAATGTAACTATTGATATCGTGAATTCTAATTCAAATCAATTGAGGATATTTAATGCTCAAGGTCAAGTGGTAAAAGATTTTGAAATGATCGAAACAAGTGGTAGTTGGAGCTATTCAATTGACATCTCTGGTTTTCCACCTGGCGTTTATGCAATATCATATACCAGTGACAATGGAAATAAAATGAAGCGTTTTGTAGTAGAATAAACGATTCAAAATAAGTAAAGAGCCACTTCGGTGGCTTTTTTTATGCTTTTACTTTTATCGTTTCTTTGACCTGGTCTGCAATTCTCTTTACTTCAAGAAGTGTGCTTCCTGTGATGGTTACATGTCCCATCTTTCGGAATGGTTTGGTATCACTTTTTCCATAAATATGAGGGTGCACTCCCGAGAACCCTAAAATCTTTTCTAAACCTTCATAAATGGCAGGTCCAGTAAAACCTTTTTCTCCAAGGATATTGATCATGGCACCTGGATTAATTAGCGTCGTATCTCCCAAAGTAAGGTTTAAAATAGACCTCAGGTGTTGGGCATATTGTGAGGTGTTGCAACATTCAATCGTATGGTGCCCACTATTGTGGGGTCTTGGTGCAATTTCGTTCACCAATAAGTCGCCGTTTTTACAAAGAAAGAATTCTACAGCAAGGAGTCCAATCATGTCTAGTTTTTGGATGAGGTCTATAGCTATTGAATTTGCTTTTTGTGTTATTTCTTCGGGAATATTGGCTGGTGAGAATAAATATTCTACGAGGTTGGCCTCTGGATTGAATTCACATTCAACGGATGGAAAACATTGAACATCTCCGTTCTCATTTCTTGCGACGATAACGGATAGCTCTTTATCGAAATCAATGAGTGATTCACAGAGGTTCGGTGCATCAAAAGAATCGGAGGATTGTTTAAGTAATTGAACACCCTTGCCGTCATAACCTCCCGTTCTCATTTTTTGAATAATAGGATAACTTATACCCGCTTCTTTTAGGGCATTTGCATTATCATAAAGTGTAAAAGGCGCTGTCGGTATGTTGTGATCAGCATAAAATTGTTTTTGAACTCCCTTGTCCTTAATTATTTTTAAAACTCTTGGCTGCGGAAAAATTTTCACGCCTTTTTGCTCAAGTGCTTCAAGTGCCTCAATATTTACGTTTTCTATTTCAACAGTAATTAGGTCCTTGTCCTTTCCAAATTCTATTACTGTATCATAGTCTGTTATAGAACCGATTGTAAAGGAATGTGCAATTAGCGCACATGGCGCATTTGGGTCGGGGTCAATCATATGCAGATGAACATCTAAGTCTATTGCCTCTTGAATTAGCATTCGCCCTAATTGGCCGCCACCAAGAACGCCAATTTTAAAATCTTTAGAATTCCATCTTCTATTCATAATACAAAGATACGGCTCTATTCAAATTAATTTCATCTTAGAACCTAAAATTGTATCTTTGCTGCTTTTATGAAGCTAGAAATCCGTCTACTTGACAAAACATTTTCTCCGTATTTATCTGAGGATGAAATAATGGATAGAATTGAAATCATTGCAAATGATCTCGAACAGGATTATTCGGATAAAGATGTTGTTTTTTTAAGTGTTCTGAATGGTGCATTCATGTTTACTTCCGACCTGATGAAATCATTAGACATCAATCTTCAAATCTCTTTCGTTAAGCTTTCATCCTATCAAGGGACTGAAAGCTCAGGTGTTGTTCGAGAGTTGATAGGTTTAAATAAGAACATAAAAGATAAGCATGTTGTTATTCTTGAGGATATTGTAGATACTGGTAATACCATAGATAAATTTATGGAGCTACTTAAACCTCATGGCGCTCAAAGTATAGAAGTATGTACGTTGCTTTTTAAACCGACTGCATTTGAAGGTCAAAAGGCTCCAAAGTATGTCGGATTCGAAATTCCTAATAAATTTGTCGTCGGATATGGATTGGATTACGATGAAGCCGGAAGAAATATTAAAGAATTATATCAATTAAAAGAATAAAGTTATGTTGAATATTGTGCTATTTGGCCCACCGGGAGCAGGAAAAGGTACGCAATCTGAACGATTGATAGAAGAATTTGGTTTGGTGCACCTCTCTACTGGTGATATTTTCAGATCAAATATAAAAGGAGAAACAGATCTAGGTAAGCTAGCCAAAAGCTATATGGATCAAGGGAAATTGGTCCCGGATAGTGTGACGATAGATTTGCTCCGTTCAGAGGTCCTGAAACACAGTTCGCCAAAAGGATTTATTTTTGATGGTTTTCCTCGAACAAATGCACAAGCAGAGGCTTTAGATGTTTTTCTTGAGTCCATAGATACTTCTATTAACTTAATGCTTTCATTAGATGTTGAAGAAGAAGAGCTGAAAAAAAGATTGATTAAACGCGCTGAGGTAAGTGGCCGAGCGGATGATGCAGATTCAAAAATCATTGACAATAGAATTGCAGTTTACCATAAAGAAACTGCACCCGTTAAATCCTTTTATGAGAACCAAGGGAAATTGGTTTCTATAGCAGGAATGGGTAGCGTAGATGAAATTACAGCGCGGCTGTTTGCCTCAATAAACGCAATTTAGTCCATACAATGGCTTCAGATAACTTTGTTGATTACGTAAAAATTCATGTCAAATCTGGAAATGGAGGTGGAGGATCTACCCATTTTAGAAGAGAAAAGTATATCCCAAAAGGTGGTCCTGATGGAGGTGATGGTGGCCGCGGAGGTCATGTATACTTGAGAGGAAACAAACAGCTTTGGACGCTATTACATCTGAAATTTAAAAAGCATGTTAAGGCGGAGCATGGTGCACATGGCTCGAGTAATTTGAAAACAGGATCTCAAGGCAAGGATGTATATATAGACGTTCCATTGGGTACGATTGTCAGAGACGAAGAATCAGACGAGGTTCTTTTTGAAATTACGGAAGATGGCGAAGAGAAAATTGTTCAGAAAGGAGGGCGAGGAGGTCTCGGAAATAACAATTTTAAGTCTTCAACACATCAAACTCCACGTCATGCGCAGCCTGGTGAGTCTGGTATTGAAGGATGGAAAGTTCTTGAGCTTAAAATCTTAGCAGATGTAGGTTTGGTAGGCTTTCCAAATGCTGGTAAAAGCACATTACTTTCTGTCGTCTCTGCTGCCAAACCAGAAATCGGTGATTATCCTTTTACGACTATTCGGCCCAATCTAGGAATCGTATCTTATAGAGATCATCGCTCTTTTGTTATGGCTGATATTCCTGGAATTATTGAAGGGGCTTCCAAAGGGAAGGGTCTCGGATATCGCTTCTTGAGGCATATTGAAAGAAATTCACTTCTTTTATTTATGGTTCCAGCTGATGCCGATGATATTGCAGAGGAATATCGTATTCTAAATTCCGAGCTCAAAGCGTACAATCCAGAACTTTTACATAAAGAATCTATTCTTGCTATTACTAAGTCTGATATGCTCGACGAAGAGCTTGAAGACGAAGTAAGAAAAGAACTTGATAATAGTTTATCCGGTATTAATTATTTGTTTATTTCCTCTGTGGCGCAGTCTGGAATTATTGAGCTGAAGGATGAGATTTGGAAACTTTTACAGGATGATTGAAAAATTGGAATCCATTGACCATAGCTTAGTTTTGGCTATAAATGCAATGCATTCGACGTTTTTAGATTCATTTATGTGGTTTCTGTCCGGTCCATATATTTTATTGCTTCTGATCCCTTTTGTTTTTTATTTCTTATTTCAAGCATATAGTTCCAAACAGTTAATCTGGATATTTGTAGCTATTGTTCTTACGATTGTTTTAACTGATCAGTTATCCGTACATGCTTTTAAGGAGGTGTTTCAGCGTTATCGACCTTCACACAATTTATTGCTCAAATCTCAGCTTTATCTTCATGAGTACCCAGATGGTTCATTTTATGGAGGAGGCAAGTTTGGCTTCGTTTCTTCTCATGCAGCGAATTATTTTGGAATATTGACGATAATGTTTGCGCTCATAGGTCAGAAATGGGTTAAAATAATATTGCTGGTCCTTGCCTTATTGGTAATCTACAGTCGCGTATATTTGGGTGTTCATTATGTAAGTGATGTATTGTGCGGAGCTTTTTTAGGTTTCGGTTTAGCTCAATTCGTTTTACAATTCCTACTTTTAAAGAAAGTTGCAGTTTGATGAATTATCTATTGGTATTTCTCGGTGGTGGAATCGGAAGCTTACTTCGATTTGGCGTGGGTAAAGTTTTTTCAAAATGGAGTACTGATTTTCCACTTGCAACTTTGGTTTCAAATTTAACGGCTTGTCTCATTTTTACTATGGTTCTTTACTTTTGGACCAAAGAAATAAAGAGTGAATGGATTTATCCCTTTGCGATAATTGGTTTATGTGGAGGTTTCAGTACCTTTAGTACATTCTCCTTTGAAAATTTCCAGCTATATAATCAATCTAACTATTTTCTTTTAGTATTGAATATCTTTTTGTCATTGATCCCGGGAATATTTTGCTTTTATTTGGTATCTGATAGGTTGTAACCTAAACCTTTAATTCGGTTAAATAGAATGTTAATAATTAAATATATAAAATATGAAGTTTGTTAAAAAGCTAGTACCGACTGTTATGATTGCCCTTGCAGTGATTGTTACCGGTTATATTTTAGGAAGTTCGTATTTGTCTCGGGGAAAATCTGATCCATCAGTTACGGTCAAAGGCCTCGGTCAGCAATCCTTTGACTCTGATTTAATTGTTTGGCGCGCTAGCTTTTCTAGAAGGGCTGTTGATCTTAAGCAAGCGTATAAAGATTTGAATGCCGACATCTTGACGGTTAAAAAGTTTCTGGCCAGTCAGGGTATAAAGGATGCAGAAGTCGTATTTGATGCGGCCGACATT
>MDSY01132177.1_pt1 | contig 21472 bp, 19 predicted proteins | sample 811131 | NCBI WGS metagenome assembly MDSY01 (sample SAMN05326643, study PRJNA326480) | marine metagenome | isolation source: seawater | place: Atlantic Ocean: South West | collected 2010 | reverse complement strand
CGGGCGACGAGCCGTGGAGGAATCCAACGGAGCGCGACCCGCCCGAGTGTTAGTAATCCCCGTGGACCGCCGCCTCCCGAAGATACGAATCCAAACCAGACACGCCAAGGAGATTAGCGATCAGAGATTGGTCGTCGTGATCGACGACTGGCCAAACGATTCAATGTACCCCACCGGGCACTACGTGAAAAGTTTAGGACTCATCGGAGACGCGGACGCGGAGACCGCCGCGGTTCTCCTCGAAGCGGACGTGGATGACCGCCCGTTCGCGCCAGCTGTGCATGCGTGTGTTCCACCGTTGCCTTGGGCATTCGATGCCATTGAGCATTTAGTTAAACAACCGCATAGAGAAGACCACCGAGACCTGCGAGTGTGCTCAGTGGACCCACCCGGTTGCCGTGACATCGACGACGCGCTGAGCTGCCGCGTGATCGAGTGGATGGATGATGGTATGGGCAAACAGTCTCCAAAGTTTTTTGAATTAGGCATTCACATCGCGGACGTTACTAGCTTTTTGCGTCCTGAGACTGCTATGGACTCCGAAGCCAAGCGACGAGGCACTACCACGTACTTGGTCAACAAAAGGTTAGACATGTTGCCCAAGCCGTTGACGGAGGACATTTGTTCGTTGAGAGGTGGCACCGAGCGGCTTACTTTTTCGGTTTTTTTCAAGTTTTCAGCGGAAACGTTCTTGCCCGTGCCTGGGTCAACTCATCGGTTCACGAAAGCCGCTATTCGTTCAAACGCCGCTTTGACGTATCAAGAAGCGCAGGAGATGATGGACGACCCGACCGACGTTTCCGACTTAGCATCCGATTTGAGGAACATCAACGCGTGCGCCAAGGCGTTGCGAAAAAGACGAATTGAAAGCGGCGCTTTATCTTTAGCGTCTCCTGAAGTCAAGTTCGAGATGGACCAGTCAACTCAAGACCCCTTGGATGTGGGCATGTACGTCACCAGAGAGGCGAACCGGATGGTGGAGGAGATGATGCTTCTGGCGAACGTGGCGAGCGCGGAGACTATTTTGAAAAAGTTTCCGAGCCAGGCCATGCTGCGGAAACACCCGGCGCCCTTGCCTCGAATGTTCGGGCCGCTGCTGAAAAGCTGCGAAGCGTCTGGGATTGAAATGGACGTTACGAGCAGTAAAACATTGGCGGATTCCCTGGACAACGCAGTTCGAGCAGATGATCCTTACTTCAACACCCTGCTGCGCATCGTCGCCACGCGTTGCATGAGCCAGGCGCAGTACTGCGTGAGCGAAAGCGGCGGTTCTTCTGGAGGTAACAGTGACCCTTCTCAATCCCTTTCTCACTACGGATTAGCCGCCCCGTTGTACACGCACTTCACCTCGCCGATTCGAAGGTACGCGGACGTCGTGGTCCACCGACTTTTGAACGCGGCGTTAGGGTTGGAGCCGCTGGACGCAGCTTTTGAATCCCAAGACGGACTAAGAGCAACGGCGGACAACGTCAACTTGCGCCACCGGAATTCTCAATCCGCCGGACGCGCATCCGTCGAGCTGCACACGCACATCTTCTTCAAGAAGAAACCCATTGAAAGGTGTGAAGCTAGAGTCGTTCGAGTCAAAGCAAACGGCGTGGTGGTGTTCGTGCCCAAGTTTGGCATAGAAGCGCCGCTGGTGTTTGAAGAGAGCGGTGATAAAACTGAAGGTGAAAAAACCACCATGGCTTCGAAGTGTGTTTTTGACGAGGACGCCATGCGCGTCACGGACCCTTCCGGGAAGACCTGGCAAATCTTCGACGCCCTATTAGTGCGCATCGAAATAGAAGAGTTGCCGGCGAGAAGGTCCAGGCTGGCCATACGGGCGGTGGAGTAGAGTTAGGGTGTATACCTATAAGACTTTTTTCTGTCACAATGCACCTCTAATGATAATCTATCCTTTATTTTTGGGTTTCTATTTTTCTATTTTTCTATTTTTTTTTTGTTTTATCTCTAAGCCCCTACTGCCCTACACCCTTATCCCCTACTAAATTAATTATTTTACCCAAAAAACGGTGCCCCACAGGTACACGTTTTCCTGTTCCCCATGCAGCACCCCTCGAAGGTTGGATTTTTCTTCGCGAACGAGGGCTCCGGGGGGGTTTGAAGAAGGCGCTGTTTTGCCAAATCTAACGCGGGTTCGCCGCCGCCTTGAGGCGAGTTTAGCCATTGGTAGAAATTGAATAAGCGCACTGATTTCAGCGCGTCCGACGCGGCGTCGTGTTGAGAAGCAACCTCCACGCCCAGCAACGTTTTGACTAAGTGGTCCTGGCCGAAAACGGACCAGCTGTTGTACTGTTTGTTGAACACCCTCCACAGACCGGCGAGGTCAACCATGCCCGCGAAATCGGTGAATTCGGTTAAATTCAGCCACTGCACATCTTTCGCGATGTTCTGGCCGACTAACACGGCGTGCTTTGGTAGGGTGGCTTTTAACTGTGCAATTGCTTGTTCTAGAGTAACTCCGTGTGTGTCTATTATCTCTTTGGATAGTCCTGTCAATGGTGTCAAGTATGAATGCACTGTCACCCCCTCGGGCGGCTTGACGAACACGTTCAGAAGACACCGCTCGAACTGATCGACCAGCGCGATCTGCGCCACGGTCCGCGCGTTGTGCTCAACGCCGGTCGCCACGCACTCCACGTCTATGCTGAAGTGCGTGGCGACGTACGGGTTGTTGTTGGGGGATTGAGCCATGATTAGCGTGTTTGACCCGGAAGAGCGACCAACGAACCAACACGGCGTGTCGGAAGCTAATGGAAGAGGCGGCGTGAACAGGGCAGGGCGATTATCGCTTGTGTGACTTTTTCTGTTTTCCGCCGAAGCGTTTTGGCAAAACCCGAGATTCCAGGTTTTGCCAAAACAGCAGATTCGACTGACTGGTTCTCTGTGCCAAATGGACCGTGCATTTTTCGAGTGACTAGTTTTGAGAAATCGAAACCGAGGTCGGTTCATTTTTGGCCGTGTTTCATCGCTCCAAACCGCGCGAACAAGGCAACCTAATCGCGAAAACCACGAAAACGCCAGCATTACCTAACATCTTGTGACATATACCTGTCGCGCCGCTGGTGTCGTCGTCGTATTGGCGTGTGATACACGTCACAGTCGCGATGCCCTCCATAGGTCTTCGAGCGCTTTGTCCACACGCATCGACCGCATTGGCGTTTAGGGGTGATGCGAAGAGTACCAGGACCGCGCGCGTTGACATTCGTCCGCGTCCGAAAACATCCCGACTCTGCACAGTCACGAGTTGCGTTGCGATGACGCGCATTGGGGCATCCGCGGTGACGCGCGAGACGCCAAGGCGATGCACCGTGTTCACTCGACTTCGCCGCGCATTCGTACCGCAAAAATGCGCGGTGACGGAGCCCAACGTCACCACCGTGGACACCGCGACTGAGACGAAAAGCTCGACGCAACAAGATGATTCCAGGTCAAACGCCAAGTCTTTTTCAAAACCCGCTTTGAAACCGAAACCCGACCCCCTGCCTGTTGCGTTTGAAAGGGGCGTTCCCTTTCAACCGGACGGCGCGTTTTACCGGAGCGAAAGCGTGCAGGCTCGTGATTTGGCTATTTTGCTCGCGTGCACGCTGGACGATGCGCCGCGAGTGCTGGACGCGATGGCAGGCACTGGTGTGCGTTCCGCGCGATACTTAGCACAAGCAAATGCACAGCACGTGCACTTGAACGATGCCTCGGCTGAGGCGCAAGATGCGCTGTTGGCGACTTTGGATGCTTTGTTCTCGCCGCCAATTGCTGAAACGGTTGAGCAGGAAGAAGTCATCGAAGATGAAGAATCCTCGTCTGCTGAATCCTCAGCTGCTGCATCGAATCCTGAACTCGATGAGGAGTCCTCCGACGCCGAAGAAGACGCCGTATTCCCCGACCCCAACGAGGCGGACGATTTCGCCACAGCGATCGCGTTAGTCCCCAACCCGAGCGCAAAACCTCACCCATTCAAGAAGACGAAACGCGGCCGGAAGAAAATAAGCCGCGAAGCGAAAATGGCGGAGATGGCGGAGAAGATGCAAAAAACCAAGTTGTTCAAACTCACGAAAGTAACGAAGAAGGAACGGAAGCGGCTGGAGATGGAGGGGGTGGCTGTAGAGGAGGTTGAGGATGTTGAGGATGAAGATTCCTCAGCTGCTGAATCCTCAGCTGCTGCATCGAAAGCTCAAAAGAAGAAGGCTCGCGAACAACGAAAGAAGGAAAAGAAGGGTGGCGTGTTTATGCCATCCATGGAGGCGCAAGCGTTGATGGCTGGCGCTGAGACTGAACCTGAACCTGAAGCACCTGCAACTGAAGTGTCTTTTGAAGCTTCTGACTCAGAACCGACTCAAGGACCAGAAGCATCTGCTCAACCTCAACCGAAACTGGGCACGATCAGTTTAACTTCAAAGGATGCGCGTCGATTGATGTCCAGCATGTACGGCTCACACCAAGATCGCTTCGACATCGTGGACATCGACAGTTTCGGGAGCGACACGTTTTTCGACGACGCGTTGCGGGTGACTAAATTAGGTGGATATGTGTATTTGACGTCGACGGATGCCTTGGCTTTATGCGGGAAGAACCCGGGGAAGTTAATGTGTAATTATGGAGGTGCTTTCGTATCGCCCAACGTCCCGGCCGTCAACGAAACCGCGTTACGGGTTTTTATAGGCGACGCGGTTCGACGAGGCGCGCAGCAAGGCCTTGATGTGACCCCTGTGTTTTCTTTGTTCCACCCGCACGGTCCGGTGTTCCGTGCGATGTTGAAAATCGAAAAGCAGGTAGGGGCCTGGGAAACTGACAACAAGATCGGTATGCTCGGGCAGTGCGAGACGTGTGGAGACACAAGGGTGGTTGGTGCCTCAGAAATGGGAGCGTGTCACTGCGTCGAGTGCGCGAACCACGGGTTGATGAAGAACCCGATGGCGGTCAGCGGGCCGCTGTGGACGGGTTCGCTTCACGATCAATCTGTGATTCAAGAGTTGAAAGAACAAGCTGAGGGTAAGGGATGGGATGAATCTGAATCGTCACAACCTATCGAAAAAGGCCAGATGTCGTTATCGGATTTGCTGAGCGCGTTTGAAGCGGAATCCGACGAGCAGTTGCCTCCCTTTTACCGCCGAACGGACGAGCTCGGCCGCGCAGGGCGAGGGTTGACTAATGGTATACCTCCGTTGGATCAGTGGATTGTCGAGTTGCAGATCGCGGGGTTTGTCGCGTGCAGGTCGCACGTCGACCCAAGAGGGCTAAAGAGTAACGCGCCGCTGGAAGAGGTGATAGCGGCGGGGAATAAGGTGTCGAGCAAATAATAATAAGAGTTTTAACACATGTAATAATTTTAGAAGTTGAATATTTCCAGTAGTATACCTGTTAACACTACCTTCCATACCTCCATTACATCAAATCGTCAGCCCCTTCAGCGCCTTTTCATTCGCCCACTTCTCCAGAATCTGTTTAACATTGGTGAGCTCGTCAATCTTGACGTCAATCTGCTTCTCTTCGTCCGGAACGTCCTCGCCCAGTCTTAAGTCCTTGATCCGCACCTCGCCTCGTTCCCATTCAGACGGCGCGACGAAAACAATGTATCTGGCCCCAACCCTATTAGCGTAGTCGAACGTGTTCGCAACCTTCTTCTTCGGTTCCAACAGAAGGTCGACGTTAGCGCCTCCTTTTCGCAATTCACTGGTCGCTTTCATGGCTTTGCCTTGCATAGAATCATTAAACGCCGCTACTACGAAATCGATCGATTTCGGTAAATTGGGTAGAATGCCTTTGTCTTTCAGTAACTCCACCACGACGCAATCGCCGAACCCGAACCCGCACGCTGGTACTTCAGTCACCGCGCCGTACAGCGTTAAAAGCTTGTCGTACCGTCCGCCTCCGCAGATCGCCCGTAACTCACCAGCACGGTCGAAACCCTCGAACACCACGCCGGTGTAGTACGCCAGGCCTCGTACTACGGACGCGTCAAAAATCAGCCACTCCCCAAACCCGTAGTCGTGAGCTAATTCAAACAACTTGTTCAGCTCATCTATTCCACTCCGATCGACGCCTTCGCCGCACAAAGCCGCTAAGTCATCCACGCTCTTGCACAGCAAACATGCCACGATCTTCGTGGCCGTTTCCTTATCCAAGCCCTGCGTTTCCGTCAACTCCTGTATCACGGCTTGGTCTCCGATTTTGTCAAACTTGTCCATCACCACGCAGACTGGTGCGAACTTTTCGTCGGAAACGCCCATGGACTTTAACACGGAGGCCATTACCTTTCTGCTGTTTACTTTAATGCCGATGTCCTTTGCGGTGATGCCTATGTTGGTGAAGAACTGGCACACCGCGGAGAGTAGTTCGACTTCCGCCACCACCGACGGACACCCTATGATGTCCATGTTCCACTGGTAGTGTTCGCGTTTGCGTCCCCTTTGCGTGGTTTCGAACCTCCAGCACTGGGGGATGGAGAACCACTTTAGCGGGAGCATCGCGGAATGCCCTAGGCCCAAAACCATCCGCGCCAGACTCGGCGTCATTTCCGGCCGCAACGTAACCTCCACATCCTCCTTGTCGACGAAACTGTACATCTGCTGTGTTATTTCCTCGCCCGCCTTGCGCTTGTACAGCTCCTGGCGCTCCAACACCGGCGCGTCGTACTCCTCGAACCCGCAGCTGTTGCCCACGTTCCGGAAGTGGTCGAACAACCACCGCTGGAGGCGCATGTCGTCCGGGAGGAAATCCTGGAGGAGGTAGGGGTGGGGGAAGGTTAGGCGAGACGTGCGGTGGATTCATTATTTTATCATCGGAACAGAATGGTGATGTCGGAGGATCAACGTTCATCGTTGGCGGCGGGTAGGTGTTCAACTTGTGTTTCGATGGTTCAGTTGCTTCGTGGAAGTGTCAATGACAATCATATATTCACGTACCCGTGTCCCTGACGGCGGCTCAAGCTCCACCGGCGGATTCTGCACCACGCCAACCGTGATCGCGCCACCGGGCTGGCCTCGAACTTGTCGGGCCGCGAGTTTCGCAGCTTTCTTCGCAGCCTCGGCTTCCTTCTTGGCTTTCTTCTCAGCCTCGCGTTTAAGCTGCTTCTCGGTTTTCTCCACGGGGGCGCCCTCAACAGGGGCGGGGTCGGAAGCCTCCAACGACATCGGTACCGAATTCAAAGCGGTCGTGTTCGCGAGGCGCGCGGAGGAAGTGGCGAGGTCGATCGATCGACCCTAATATGAGCCGCCGGCGACTTTTTCCAGTCAAATCTCATCCGGAACCAAAATTCTCGGAAACGCCAAAACGGCCGGTCACCTTCAGATGCGATCTGAGCGAGTGAATCACTGATACGGGCGCACGTGCGAACGTCACTTGCAGAAATGTCGTCAAACCCTACGCCCGTCAACTCTCGCGAAACCGGCGCAACCGAGGTGGTGGCGTCCCTGCCCCACACTCTCCCGCGGTCGGGACCCTCTAAGATTCATTTTTGCATGAAGTGCGCGGCCGAAGCTAAAAAGCGGTGCGTCGAATGCAAGAACCACGGCGTGGAGACGTATTGCTGCTCTCGCGAGTGTCAAGTGAGTGACTTGAAGAAGCACAAGGAGAGTTGTGGGGCAAAGCACGCGGACTACGAGTTCAGTGTGGACAACTTCAAGTAGTTCTTTGCCCTCCAAACAGCCCACGGTGCGATTGGGGTGGCGAGTGGCATCCAGGCTGGTGTGTCTGATGACTTTATGCATCTTTTAGTGAAATTTCAAAGGAGAATGCGCTTGGGGGGTGACCATGGGCGCAAGTTTAGAAGAGGAGTCGTCGATCATCTCGCGTCCTAAATGTCCGTGTCCACGCTTGACGCCCGCAGCACAGAAGACCCGGTGCTTACGCGGTTCATCCAACACGGCCCCGACGGGCGCGCCATCGACGCCGCCTCCAAGGACCCCACACAGCACCCCGTGCGAGCGATGCTGGTGGAGATGGGCGCGCTTAGGCCGATGTTAGAGATGCTTGATCCGTATTTAGACCGCCACTCCTTTGAATCGGTCATGACATGGGGACCTCCATGATACAGCGACGCTACGTAAGTTCTTTGTGTCCAAAATACTTGAAATAAAAACGCTCACTCATCGCTTCAGCGTAAGCTCCTTCCTGTCCACCCCCAGCACCCCACTGTAGAAATCAATAAACGCCCGTGTGTCCGCAGGCACTGGACTCTTCGGTTTAGCCTGACTTGAAGAAACACCCGCGGTCATGGAAACTCGGGGCGCGGTGTGCGTGAACGTCTCGACGCCTTTCGTTCGCCCCCCCGATGCCACCGGCGATTCATCGACCCCAAACGTCCCCACGTACCGTAGCATCTCGTTTTCAACCTGGCTCTCGGTGTTCTGAGACCTTTCCGAAAGCTTGGACAGGACACTGCCTTGGGAGAACGTATTTTCTTTATTTTCCTCCTCCAGATTGCTTCGTCCCTCCAAGCTGCGCATGCGTTTCTCGAGCAGTAAATTCTTGGCGGTTTGCTCCGCCAACGCCGACGCGAGGTGCGCTATGTTTTTCCTTTCTTGGGTTAATTCTTGAGTGAACTCTTTTGTTGTGGTGACTGCGCTTTCAGCGATACGCTCAGCGGCTCGTGCGCTGTCCACCGCGACCGCGGCGGCGCGTTCGGAATCCGCCACCCTCTGTTCAATTGCAAGCGTCATGCGCTCCAACCATTTCTTTTCAAACTCGGGCGAAAACTCGACGTTTTCAATTTCAGACACTGTTTGCATGTTAGAGACTATTTGCGATTGTTCATAGACTGTTTGCGATTGGTCTGAGACTGTTTCTTCATACACACCACATTCCGAAGGATTGTAGTTTTCGTTAGCGTACCCTCCGCTTCGGCGTAGCCCGTCCCTCAGGGGAGGGAATTCAGTCGGGTTATCGACGCGTGTGACGTCGTCGCTTTGGGACGGTTGACTCGACTCTTCCGTCTTGCGCTCAAAGTCTTGTTGCGCTCTTCCCCGTTCCGCACTCCGCGCGAACCACGGCTCGGTGGGTGAGCCCACTTCGGTGAGCGGCGCACGGGTCGTACCGGTCAAGCTCTCATCGCCCGACTGGTATTCCTGAACCGGTGACCGACCTATGTGACTGGCGGAGTGTGGCCGAAACGCGAAATCGAAATCGTCGCTCTCCTGCGATTCGGCAATGATTTGATTGCCGCCCGGTTCCATCGTCAACACTAAGTTTTCGGAGTGCTCGGTCTCGGTGGGTAAATGGGCATACGAGTTGTGGTTGTCCACACGCCTGGCGACTTCATGGCGGGTCACCAGTCCTGTCGTCCTTTGATGCGACGAGGCATTGATAGTCATCGACGGTTCCACATGGTGATCATCTTTCGTTCGCTGTATTTGAATCGCGCTCGACTTTGCGGTCTCATCTTTGGCATTCTTAGCACTGCTGTTATTCCCTGCAGCTGCAATCCTCGCTACTCGTGGCACCCCATCCTTGTTCACCGCGTCCCGAGTTTCTCTAGCCCGTCGTTCACGCGCATGTTCGTTGTGCCGCCGTTTACACAGCTCAACGGCGTCATGCAGAAGCATCAGCTTTCTCTCTGCAAAGCCGGGCGACAGAAACTGCGATGGGGTCAACGCCGGGTTGTACGAAAATTCCTCCCTCAACGCTCGCCACGCGTTCTCCACAAACCGCGAGTCGCTCTTGGCTTGAAGGTCGTGACCTGCGGTGCTCAGACTGGACGTAACATGGCGAGAGAACCCAAGCAACGCGTAGTGCAGCGCGGGTAACAGTGACATTGGATTTCCCTCTCTCGCCGCTCCAGAGTTGAAATCAACAGGAAAGCGGATCCGCCGTAACTCCCGCTTCACTTTGTTCAAGTTGCCATCCAGATCGCCTATCCGCCCGCCGAGGTTAGGGGGGGGGAGGGGGGAGGGGGTCATAGCGGTAGTAGGGCGGCTACTACGCAGCAGGGCGACACCGGTTGTGGACGACGTTGCTTTTGATTCAAATATGCGAGCAAAACGCCAAAGCTTGAAAATCGTCGAAATTTTAAACCGATCAAATGTCCCGTATAGCCGATACCAGGAGATCTTGATTTTCTATCTGCAATCCAAAACCCCTAAGCCGCCACGCTCGGCGCATACCACGACGCGCGCTACCCGCACGCAATCCACCCACCTCTCTCGCTCGTCCCACACGAGATCCCGAGTGTTAGAGTAGACTCAGCGTAACCGCTGCAGTTGCCTTAGGTCCACCTCGCCGTCGCCGACGACGCGCGGATAAGCCAACGTAAAAAAAGTGCATCAGCCTGAAATCAACACACGATGGAAATCATGCCCCCCTCCTTCACGGGCGACCCGAACAGCGCTCGTTCGGATGAAACCGCGTTCCGGTTCCCGTGGATGTGCATGAACGCGGCGTTGTTGTATGACCGGTTCGGTTTGAACAAAACCTTGACGTTCGGGCCTTCCGTGAATGGCGATTACCTGCTGGCGCTGGCGGAGGAAAAACGAGCTGCGTCGGATGAAGCCAAAGGTAAGCCGGTGAAACACAGGCGGGACAAGTTGGGCGAGTTTCTGCATAGGAGGACCGTGCGGTGGCAGAAAGAGAGGATGGTGCAGAACATGTGATGGGTTGGTGTGTGGACGGGAGAGAGGATGAGAGGATGATCGAACGCAATCTAATGCTCTATTCAACGTCCATTGCAAACACTCTAATTCTAATACCTCAACCCTTTCCTGCTTAGCCGGAACGCGGTGTCCACGACTTTGGCGTCGTTGTTACTGTTCAAATTTTCACCCGCCAGCTTCGTCTTCGCCATCGCTACCGCTTCTTCCCCTAAACGCCACTCCGAGTCCTCGCCCCACCACCCGCGGTCGCGGTCGCGATGACTCGCTTCCAGTGCAGACGCTGTTTTCGCCGCAGCGGTGACCTGCCTATCTTGCGTGCTTTCCACGGTCAGCTGACCACAGCTTTCAGCGCGCTTTGAATGTTTCCCAGATTTCGCTTTCGACACGAACACCGGGTCTTTCATGTGCACCAGGTGTTCCGCGGTGGCGAACCCGCCTGGTTGAGGCTTGAAACCGATACCGGATTGATGTTCAGGGTTGTTCGTACCGCTCAAACCGTTTGTTCGCTCAAACCCGCGCATGCCCACGACGTCCCCGGCTCTCGTGACGATCTGCCGGTCCCGGTGCACTACGTTCAGGTACACAGGGACGTGTACCGTGTCTTTATCCATCGCTGCAGACTCAATACCACTAGAACCATAGTACACTCCGGAGACAACAATCGCGCCGAGCCACTCACCTGCAGCGTCCGCACCGGCAACAACGTCCACTGTCGTGGTCAACCCAGGCGCTAACACCACACGTTCAGCACACCGCGTCTCGATACAAGGAAGCCCTTTGGTTTCTATCGAGATTTCGCAACTGCTGTGTAAGTTTCCATTGGCGATTCGAACCCTGAACCGTCGAGTTTCTCCGGGAAACAAAGTCCCGCAATCGACAGCCGGCTTCGGAAACAAACGCCACTGGCACACGTCTTTGTCGATCGCTTCGCGCTTCGTCAGTTCACGGAACACGGATACGAACCGTTTATCCGCATGCGAAGCGTCACTCACATCAACACCCTTCATGGATTGTATGATTTCCGTGGCGAGTGCACTTGACGCAGAGCTGTTAGCAGTGTAGTCTCTGTTGCCATTGTTCCTTTTCACTATGGATTGCGGTATTTTCGGATAAATTTCGTTTTTCCTCATTCGATTTTCCTCATCGTCCACGCGCGCGTTCCGGTCACCCAGCCTCGCGCATTGGTCCATGAACGCCCGCAAGTTGCGCGTGTCTTTCTTGTCGCACTTTAGCTGCTTTAATAAGGTAACAGTGGTTTTGGGTAACGAGTCTTTATAATCCTTCTCGTCACTGGAAGTCGACGTCACATTGCTCAAGAAAACCACATTCACTAAAAACCGGCAAAACTCGGTAAAGTCGAGTTGGTTTTCTTTGTTGTTCACTGCGTCGTCGCCGAACGCGGGGGCGTCCGCGTTGGCAAATGCGAATTCCACAGAGCGTAACAGTAACGTAACGCCATTAGCCACGCCTCCCGTAACGCCACTTTCAACGACTCCAAAGTCGCGCATCATTTTAAACACCTCGGCTTTCGATAACAAACAAGCGCCGTCGAATCCATCTGCCGCGTTTCCAAACTCGTCCTTCATCGAGTACTGAAGAAACAGCTCGGTTAGTGGGCCGTTTTTAGCAGGCGCGCTTTCATCAACGAACGAGGGCGGGCCGCACTCGTCGCGCTGCGTTCCCCGGTGCACCCTTTGGTCGAACTGGGTTGTGACTTGCAGAGTGGTTGAGTTTGAGTTTCTTTTAGATGTACTCGCATCGAACGCATTCTCCTTTGCCTCCAGCGACAACGCCTCGAAGCGCTCGAACAAATCGCTCGATGCGGTGTCCGGGTGTACGCTCACGGGGGGGATGGGGCCTAAAGACGGGAACCGCACGCCCGTGCGCGCCACGAACGTGCGCGCGTGCGCGAAATCCACGAGCTGCGGGTGGTGCGGAGGTAAGAACGAACAGGGGAGGGTCAACGAAATGTATGGGACAAAACGAGGAGCTGAGACGTTGCCAGCGTGCAGACGCGCATGGGTGTACGGGAGGGGGAAGCACCTGCGCCACCAGCGGGGTCACACCCGCGCGCTCGCGCGACTCCATCGCGCCACCTGCACCCGCACGCACGTCGTGGAGTGACGGGCCAGGGAACACACAGGGCATCTATCTTTGGCTCATCCAACGGACGAGTCATTGTTGACTGAAACTGTCCGAGAAAATTGAAGGAGGCTTCGGGGTGCCCGGGCACAACCCGTGGCGCAAGGTTGGCGATGACGTGAGAGGTGATTGCGGGGTCTCTGCTAAGACGTTCTGGCGTGACATGGTGCGGAAACGGTGTTCACATGGCAAGGTGAAAAGCGACTGCGCGGAATGCAACGGGTGTTCCCACGGGAGACTGAAACGCCAGTGCGCATTGTGCAATCCCTGCCCTCACGGCAAGCTTAAAACCAACTGCGCGGAGTGCAACCCCTGCCCGCACGGGAAGCTGAAAGGCAACTGCGTAGAGTGCATCGGGTGCCCCCACGGCAAGCTGAAAAGTAGATGCGCAGAATGCACCGGTGTGCGAAGAGCGAGCAAAAAGGTTCCTAGCTAGCTATTATATCATAGTATGTTCAGTCTATCGCTCCTACCTTCATCTAACTAACACTTCACGCGCCCGTGAGTCCTTCCTTCGTGCACGCTGCACACCCCTTCGACGGTACGGTGTAATTCTCCCCTGGCGGGTCGTACGCCCACTCCACGGTGACGTACAAGCGCCGTCCGGACCTATCGTGGCGGCCCGCGTCATGGTGTACGTGCTATGCGTTGTTAGGTTCTTTCGTTCCACGAAGCACGGCGTTTGGCGCGCTTGCTTTCGGGCTCCGCGGATCGGTCAATCCCTCCCTCGACCCCTCAGACGGCAACGTGAACCGCACGATGTCACCCGAGCCTGAGGTGACGTACACGTATCTCCCGGAAATCGCGATACCTTCGGGGCCTGGGAAAGGCAAGTCGTACTTGCGTTTGTACTTCAACGCGTTGTCCGCGTCCAGAACCACGATGCAGCTTTTGTCGTACTGCAGGCAATACACAAGTCCATCGTGGTGCGCAATGCCCGTGAGCCAGCTGTCTTTGGATTTATTTTTCGTGTTCGACATCTCCCACACCTTGCCCACGCCGACCCTGGTCCGGGGGGCAACGCCGTTCACGGCAAGTTGCAACACTTCGCACGTCTCTGAGTTGCCGATAAAGGTTTTGTGATTGTGATTCGGCGGCCGAATCGGAACAACCACCTCATCCTCGTCGTCACTGGTTCCGAGACCCGCTTAGTCGTCGTCGGAAATCTCCACCTTCGCATCTACTCGCTCGTACTCGACATGTACATCATCATCAGTATCAGTATCACGACCGTGCTTCGGCATCGTCACAAGGGCGGAGTGCCCCCGAAAGTGTGGGAAAGATTTTCGTCGGAGATTATTACCAAAGACGACCAGGCTGGAGTGAAAACCAAAAGACTGAGTCGACTTATATTTTGCATACGATAGTCCTATTTCACAGTCTACGCATAGTCTACACCCCGGGGTAGTCATGAACGCAGTCAGTACTGAACGCTACTACAACAGTGTGCCTACTTCCACCCTACTCTCACCTACTGCCTGACTGAATACTCCTACGCGCCGTTCAGAAACTCTCAAAAATTCAAGCCTCTTCCCTCGCCGTTTTCCAATTAATCGCGTATTCGCGCACGTTGTTAATTACGAAAAAGGCTCCGCAAAGCCGCGCGGTTCTAGCCATCCCCCCGCCGTACAGTGCTTTGATGCCCCCTTCGGCATATACTTTCTGCAAAGCCGTTCTCGCATTAGGATACGTCGTGCCCGCCATGTCGCTCTGCATGCACGTTTTCGCCGTGTCAACCGGGTGCGTCAGCACCGCCGCGACGGTACCTCCAATACAGCTCCCGATAATGCTCGCGTGCAGCTCGTTCGCTTTGAAGTGGTCGTGGTTTGCGACTAAGTAGTCCTTGGCGATCGGGGCGAGGCCTAGGTACCCGGCGGTGTAGATGGATTCCCTGACGACGCAACTGGAGAACCCTCTCATTATGGACGCCATGCCGTTTTGAGAAGTAATGGCGCTGATCGTCGCAAACGGGCTGTTCAACCCTAACTTCTGTTGCTGAATCACGACTAAGTCGACTGGGGAGTACAGGACGGAAGAGATGCCACCCGCGCACATTGCAATGCCTATTCTTTCGACATCACTGGGATCCCTATCTCCACCAGTCACCGCGCGTTCAATCGCGCCGTTCACCGCTACTTGGCACGCCGTGATTGGCGCCAAGGGGGCGGCCGCAGCCACCACTCCGCGGTACCACCCGCCGATGGAGCTGGGTAACGGCTTGCCCGATTGCACGCAGATCTTGAACGTGATCAGAGGCACTGCGCTTAGGATTTACGAGGGTTAGGTTTAGGGCATGGACGAGAAGGTCAGAGATTGTTCTGCGATTGTCGTGCGATGAAAAAAAGCGGAATAGATGCAAGGGGGTTCGAGGCAAGACCCTTGGGATCATAACACCACTCCAAACCTAAACTCCAACGTACTTTGAATGCATGTCTCCAACACTCCCCCGAACGCCCCGACCGCGAGGTTCTCTGTGTCCGAAAGCGTCGCGCGTTTCCGTACCACGCCCTCCATCGCGGACGCAGCGAATGGCACAGTGGGCACGTTCACTTTGCGAACGTTCTCCATCGCGTTACGTGGGTGGTGCGGTGGTGAGGGGCGGAACCTAGTGAGCGAAAACACGCGCTCGTAAGTCTCTCCTGACACGTGTGACGTGCACGAACTCTGCGTTTCACGACAAAGCACGTGGGGACGCGCGTATCGCTCTGATGACCCGGCGCGTCGGAAACGGAAAGGTTGTCCAGTTGTCCACACGAGCTGTGTCAGCATCGGCACCCACCCTCGAAAACGCGTTGAATAAAAGCACTGACTAGTTCCACCAGTGGAACGCAACGGTATGGTTATTTACAATAAGTGGACCAGACCCTGCGCAGGCAAACCAGGAAGCGCAAAGGTACAAAAAGTTTTCACATTTATCAAAAAATGATGGGGAAGCCTATGGTGCTCCTCGGCGTCTTTCGCCTAGTCTCTCACACACTCTCCTCCCTATATGATTGTATATCACACAAGCCAGCACATCTAAACCAATTATTTCCGCATCTCACTCTGCGGCACCGGGTGCATGGCTTGTACGAACGCACCGGCGCCGCCCAGTTCGTTGGATTGCTTCGAGAGCGTATCATTCCTGTGAATCACGTCCACGCCGTCTTCCTCGATGATTTCCTCCACGTCCTCCGCGGCATCTAATTGGCGAAGGGACGACGCGGGGAAAATCTTGATCAGCCCGTACTGGCGAAGAGGCACGAGGGCCATGATCAGTAACGGGAACGCGATGCCGTACACCCCGGCCCAGGTCACAGCGTAAACGGAGCCGAGCGCGAGCAACTGCACAGCGGTGAACTTGTGCGTGTCTTTCAACGGCACTAAGTTGGGGTCAGCGTACGTGGGTTGTGTCTCCCCAGCCCGGTAGCTGCTCAAGTCCGTCACGAACAGTGTAATCCTGTGAATGAACTGGTTTCCTGGGAAGGACTCGATGGCCATGAAGATGAAGTAGCCCCACAACACGGCGCGGGGTAACAATTTGATCACCGGGGAAATGAACAGGGTAACCGCGATTAAGCTGGATTGAATCAAGTTTGACATGCGTTGTTCCAGCACCTTGTCCTTCTTTGTGGAGTCGTTTCTGTCCTGGCCCACGCCCATCAGCGACCTGGTGTGCATCGGGGCTTGGGGCAAAACGCCGTTGGTGGGGGGAAGTCCTAACAATCCCAACAACAAAGTGTTGATGCCTTGCAGCAAAAAGTCGTAGTGGTACGCGGGGGGTTTTTCCAAGTTGAAGTCCTCCGTCTGCGCCAGCTGCGCGGAAACGTTGTGGTCGAAGAAGAACAGCACGGTGATGATCAGAGCGGGAATTATGGCGACGCCGATTTGCGCGCCCGGGACGTCGAACAGCGACCCGGTTGTTTTCCACGTGTCCGTGACGGACGCGTCGTAAATCTGGACGCACTCGACTCTGGTCGGGATTGACCAAGATGACCCACTCGGTTCCTCCACTGCGTACGAAATCGCAGTCGTGATGACCACTGCAATCGTGGCCCCGTAGTCCGCGGTGAAGTTTCGCATCGTCGTCGTACCGATGTGCCACGATCGCGCGTTCATAAGCCATATCGCCAACAAAACCAAAAACAGCGCCAAAAACACGCTCCAAATTCCGTTCACGGTCCGGTACCCCACGGGCGCGTTGGCGGGTTCGTCAAACTCGTGCTTCAGGCCTTTCACCGCGGCTTGGAAGAACAGAAGCGCGATGAGGGTTCCGAAGGTTTCACCGGAGAACCTTGTGAAGGCGTGGATGTACTCGCTGGCATTGACCGCCGCTAACACGAAATGCATTAAGGCGGTTAAAATCAGCACCCACGCGCAAAACGGCCGGAACAACGCCAGCCCGATATCACTACTATCTTCGCAGTACTTGAATATGTAGTAGTACACTAACACGATGGGCTCGGCGACGCCTACTATTAACAGGGGCTGGCCTCCGAACACGGACTGGAGGACGCCCGCGATGGCGGTGGCGCACAAGATGTGGGGAATGGAAAACAACCCCATCGTTTCGTCTCGAAACTGTTCCCCGAACGCCAGGGCTGGTAGGACAGACGCGAAGAAGATGTAGGTAGCGGGGGCGAAGATGTGGTGCTTAACGGACAGGCCTTGCTTCCAGTCGTCCAGGTACAAAGGCCACCGTCTTCGGATGTCCTTCGCCACGCCCGCGCCCAAGCCTACGCAGCACTTGATCTCCTCATCGTCGTTGGACACGCCAACCGTGACTTGCTTCTCGTCCGTCATCATGGCGAGCCTCTACGGTGCGTGATTCTCCGAGATTCGGTTTAGACCACACGTGCGACCCCTGTGAAGCAACGACGACACACACAGGCGTGTCCGAACCCGTGGCGCGAGTGGTTGTGCGAGACGGCCGCCGTTTCAGATGATTTCTTCAACGGTTTGACGCCACCAGTTTTGGCCACGAACTGCTAATAAAATGTGAGATTTGGCAGGAGAAATGGCTTCGCACCGTCCCGATACCCAACAGCATCACCTCGTGTTGGGTCAGCCCGGAGGGTTTGAGAGACTCTAGTAGAGCAGAAAAGTAGAACAAGTGATTTGAGTGACTTGAGTGCATTCGCAGTGCGTCCTGGTGTCACTCTCCATCAGATCGCGCGCGCATCGATTTCGCTGAAAGTTTCATTTCTAATTAAAAACCACAGCCCCCACACCCTCTAGACGATTACTCGGAAGCCTTGGCGAGAGCCTTGGCGGAGCGCCCGGCGCGCGCGACCGCGGAGATCTTCTTCAAAGCATCAACCTGTTTGGTGAGAGGAAAAGGCGGGGAGGTTAGGGGATTGACAAAGATGTGTGGAGGCGGATGGATTGAAAGAAAAAAAACAATGTGAAGTGTTGATTGATTTGGAATGTGTTCCTTACCGTGAGGTCGGGTCGGGCCGCGGCGCAGAGGTTGGCGACGGTCTTCGCTTGCTGCTGGAAGATCCCCTTGACGGAGGTGGAAACCTCGCCGACGGTCATAACAGCCGCGGTGGGGTTCTTGTCAGCCACACCCTTGACGCCGACGCCGGCGGACGCGATGCCTGAAGTTTCGGGAATGAGGAAACGCGGTCAGTTTTGCAATCAAGTGGCTTAGGGTTTTTCGGGGTCGATGGTGGTGTGCCGCGCCGTGGGGGGAAATTCGAGCGATGGATGACGCCCTATTTGACAGTTTTGTGTGCCCACGTGTGCTGAGAAACCATAGAGCGTTTCTCAGGTGCGAAACACGCATCACGGACGTCTATAGGTCTACGTACCGGAGTGCTTGAAGGTGTGCAGGGACGTGAGGTTGTTGGTCTCCGCGCTGAACGAGCGGAAGGTCTTCTGACGCGTCGCGCTCCTGGAGCGGCGCACGAAGACGTTCTGCTTCTGGATTAAAGACCAGGTCAAATCGGGGGAGCACTCGACGTGAGACTTAACCATGGTGTCTGTCTTTTAGAGTGCCGACGCGCGTGTTGAAAGGGTTGTCCGTCGCGTCGGTGCACGGGGAAAACGACATGGATGTTGCTTGGCGAAACCTCGCGCGCTTCAAGCGCCAATTTGGTTTTTTGGCAATTTTTTCGAATGCTTTTGGCTTTTGGGTGCCAGCATTGCTACAACGATGGCGCCCGACCCGCCCACGGTCGGGTCGCAGCTCGTTGGCGCGGTACGTGCGGCTTCCAAAACTCGCCGGGATAAAGATGCAGCGCGTAAACGCAAAAGAGATGCGAACCCCCAAGGCGCGCTCCCCGGTCTTCCCGACCACGTCGTTGTGAACCACGTTTTGGGTTCCGTGCTTTTGGCCGACCCGATAGATCTGGCGCGGCTTCGAACGGTGAGTCCCGCGATGCGCGACGCGGTACACGCAACAAAACGCGAGATGAAGCAGCTTGACGTGCAGGAAGCGTCGCTTCGCGGATGCTTAAGCACGCTGAAGCACCGGCTGAGCAAAGGTCGTATGACCCCCGACGACAAACTGGTCGTCACAAACCACTGCGCGTTGGGCGGACATCTCGAGATGTTAAAGTGGGCGCGTTTGAACAACTTCCCGTGGAACATCACGTGCATCAGCGCAGCACGAAGAGGCCACCTCCAAATGCTCAAATGGGTGATGGCCAACGGGTGTCCGTGGGACGAGTTCGTGTGCTACCACACCGCGATGAACGGCCATTTAGAAACCCTGAAGTGGTTGTTCGCAAACGGCGCGCCGCGGGACGAGGACAAGGACAAATTCACGTGCGCCGCCGCGGCGCAGAACTGCCACCTTTCCGTCCTGAAGTGGCTGAAGGATGAAAAAGGGTGCGAGTGGGACACGAAGACGTGCATGTACGCGGCGAAAGGGGGCCATGTCGATTTGTTAAAATGGGCGCGAGAGAACGGCGCGCCGTGGTGTCCGGAGACGTGCCGCGAAGCGGCGCGCGAGGGTCGTCTCGATACGCTCATTTGGGCGCGAGAAAACGGCGCGCCCTGGGACTCGGACTCCATGAAGTGGGCGGCGTACCATGGGCACTTGCATGTTTTGAGATGGGCGCACGAAAACGGGTGTCCGTGGAACGAGGGCGTTATGAGTGCTGCGGCGGAGACTGGTAAGTTGGAGGTACTCAAATGGCTTCGCGAAAACGGATGTCCGTGGTCGTTCGTCACGTGTGGAGCGGCGGCGTACGGCGGGCATTTACCTTGTCTGGAGTGGCTACACGAGAACGGGTGTCCCTGGAACGAAGAGACCATGTTAAGTGCGGCGGAACGGAGGAATATTGAGCTTTTAAAGTGGGCGGGATCAAGAGGGTGTCCGTGGGACATGCAAAAGTGCCTTTCGTTCTTTTGCAAGGGGGGCGAAGTCGCGCAAGCAAAGTGGGCGCGAAAGCACCTCGGGATACCCACCATATTAGACGTCTTCCCAGAGTCCGACATGGAGTCAGAGGAGGAAGAGGAGGAGGAGGAGGAAGACGAAGAGTCCGAAGAAGACGAATAGACATAGTAGTGAATAATGGACTGGCCATTTCAAAACAGACGTGATGCGATACGCTTGTTTTCAATGAAAAGAATATACATTTTAAAAACTACCAATACCAATTTATTCACTCGCGTTCTGTTCCCGTGGCCAGCACGCCGAGCCGCTGTGCGCGCGCGTCCTTGCCTCCGTCGCCTCCCGCAGCACAAGTCTCACGGTCGAACGACCAATCGGGATACTCGGGTTTCTCCGGAACCTTCTCGGAATCCGGTTCTTGCGCGATTAAGCCCATTAGGTGCTCAACCGCGGCGTCCAACTGCGCATCCCGGCCGTTGAACGTGGCGACCGGGTCGTTTGCGACTTCGATATCAGGCACGACGCCTCTTTGTTCAATCATCCACTTGCCGCCCACGTACGGGCCGAAGGATGGGATGGTGAACCCTGAACCGTCGACGAGGGCGAGCTCGGGGTTACTGCTGTACCCCACGGCGCCTCCCCACGTCCGGGCGCCGACAACCTTGCCGAGACCCAACTGCTGCACGCCGGCGGCGAAAATCTCGGCATCGCTCGACGTCATTTCATCCACCAAAACGGTGACCTTCCCCCGGAACGCGTACTGCATCGTGGTGTCCCCAGGCCCCGCGCGTTGCGTGTTGAACATCCAAGCAACTCTTCTTAGCCGTTCCAGGATCCACGTATCGATGTTCCCGCCTGCGTTTCGCCGCACGTCGATGATCAACCCCGCTTTGCGAATGGCGGGGTAGAATTGCGCCGCAAAGTCGTCAAACGAGTTTGACGATCCCTCGCCCATCTGCTCCATGTCCTCCAGGTACACGTACGCCAGTTTGTCGTTTGATTTCTGCTGCACGTACCCTCTGCGGTTGTTCAGCGCGTCAGCTGACTTTAGCACACTGCACTCGTCCCTTGAAAGAGGCGTCACGACTACGTTTTTGATTCCGGAAATCATCTTCACAGGGGTGGGAGGGACGGCGTGCGTCACTTGGAACGCGTAGGAGTTCGGGTCCGAGGCGGGGTCGGCGTGCGGCTGGTTGGAGGTGTCACCGTTTCCAGCGCCGTTGCCCTTGCCGTCGCCAGCACCGGCACCTTCAGCAGCAGCCCCGAGCTTGGCCGCAAACTTGCGCCTACGCTTGTCATTCGCGTGCTGCCTGACCGAGGGCAACTGCCCAAAGCCCCTGTTGTTGGACCCGCCGGACGTCATGGCGCCCATCGCCGCCGCGCTCGTGGCGTACGCTCCGCCTGCACCTCCCGGGGCGTCCAT
>MDSY01113965.1_pt1 | contig 21473 bp, 15 predicted proteins | sample 811131 | NCBI WGS metagenome assembly MDSY01 (sample SAMN05326643, study PRJNA326480) | marine metagenome | isolation source: seawater | place: Atlantic Ocean: South West | collected 2010 | reverse complement strand
AGAGTCGTGAGGGTTACCCATCCATGTCTGTCCATCGTTGTCCGACCAGCCAATCCAAGTAGATTCTAATCCCATCATATGGATATTGAATACACGGTCCGTTTCCATATCGACCCATCCATATGGATCGCTAGTGAATGGTGCTTGAGTGATATCGGCGACATTGGTCCAAGTTTCACCATAATCGCATGAACGCATTGGCTTTTCCATTGCTATGAAAAACATACATCCGCTAGATGTAATACCAATACTAGGTTCTTTACCAGTTTCCCCTACATCACTGAATACGAAATCCATCTCTATAGGGGCCTCATCAACAGGCATCCCGAAACCATCGGTTACGAAAACACGAGGATCGTTCACTACAGCTTCGAACAATTCCTGTTGTTCGACTTCATCAGATGGAATGATGTAGTACAGAATAGTTGAAATCAACAGAAGAATAACTAGGCCCAATGCAATTGCCTGAATTGGCTCGAAAGGACCAACCTTGGGAGAACCAAGTATGGCACTAGCAACCTCATCTTCTGTTAATTCAGCCTCATGAATTTCTTCTTTAGACATTGAACTCACCCAGTAGATCTGTAACTTCTTCCTTCAAAATATTCAATGACCCTTGGGACGTTCATATTCAGGAGTAAGCCTGGTCATTATTGCCATGTGTTTCGATGACAAGAAGAGCATGTATAGAGGGACTATCAAAGTGAATACTCCCAAAAGAATCAGGGTGTACAACCCCCAAGGGTCTACGTTACTGAGAAGAAGCATCCATACTGTCCACAGCACTCCAAGCCACATTAGAGGTGACCAGCGACGAGCTAAGGCTGAGAATCTAGCATTAGATGTGGAACTATTGTACAAAGATGCGACCTCTTCTTCAGTGACTAAACCTTTCTCAAGTCCACATCGAACACAAACCTGTGCTTTGGGTCCGTTACCGTGGATAAACTGTTCACGCGCATAGGTGGCGTAGCAGTGGCGGCAGGTCGGCATGTTAACTGCCACCCACAATCTCCATTTCAACAATGCGATGCCCTTTGCAAGAATTCGGCAAGAACAAGCATGCCATTTGGGGAGCCAATCGACTCTGGATGGAATTGAACCCCGTAGGTATTTCCATCCTTGATTTCCATAGGCAGAGCGCCTGTTTCATCCGTTGATGTGATGTCTAAATCGCCTTTCCCTGTTAGAATAAGAGAGTTATATCGAGTCATAGTATGAATCCCCTCACCTAACAAGCCTTTGCCGTTAGAAATAATTTCAGAAGGAATGCCATGCACGGGACCGAGTGGACTTTCCACAAGTTCCATTCCTCTGGTTATTCCAATCGCTTGATGTCCCAGACAAATGCCTAAAATTGGAAGTTCTAACTTTGCAGCGTGCAATGAAAGTGGAGAAATTTCGGGCCTACCTGGTCCCGGACCGATTACAATAGCATCATGATCAAAATCGATTATACCACCCCTGCCATCAAAAATATCCACCGTGCATCCAAACGACTGTAGAGCATGAATTATGTTGTGAGAGAAAGAATCTAGATTATCGATAAATGCAATCCTCAAATCGAACTTTTGTTCAAAAACAAATGGTTTATGTTCGAGATAAAGCGGATAGATTCCTAACTCCCCGGTAGGCAAATATTTGGTTTCAGGACTGAGCCAGCCACATGCACGGCGTAATGCTGCAGCCTTCCATATCGCTTCAGCCACTTCAGCCTGCGGACTACTTTCGATAGTTATTCCACCACCTGCAACAACAGTGCCACTCCAACCGTCAGTAGTGTATCTTGCTTCAAGAGTTCTAATCATAATATTCCACGTGGAGTCTCCAGTGTGGACGTCGATCCAACCCATTGAACCAGTCCAAAATGATCTTGGTTTCTGTTCGAGTTCATCGATTGCTGCACAAACTACAGTCTTTGGACAACCGGTGATACTACCTCCCGGGAATAGTGCTTGCAAAGCATCAATACCATCTTTTTTTTCATTTAGGGTTCCAGTTACTTGTGATACTAGGTGCTGAACATTAGCATAAGCCTCCACATCAAATCTGGATTGAACTACACTTCCTGGTTTGGCTACGATGCCCAATTCATTTCTCTCAAGATCGACCAACATCCGATGTTCCGCTCTTTCCTTTTTGTCATGAACCAAATCTCGCCTGAGCAGAGACTCTTGATCCGCATCTGCGCCCCTTGGTCTAGTTCCCTTAATTGGCGCAGTCATAGCCTGGCCATTCTTTGTCTCTACCAAAATTTCAGGCGAAGATGAGGCTAGAGCAATACCTAGGTCGGCGGCTTCAATATATCCGCTAAACGGCGCAGGGTTACTTTTGGTTAATCTATGAAATATTACTGCTGGGTCTTCTTCCAATGGACCTTGCCAAGTTCTACCAAAGTTCAGTTGGTAGAGCTCTCCTGCAGTAATCGAATCCTTAATCTCCGAAACAATATTTGCATGTTGTTCATCGGTGTGAGACGAAATCTCACCTTCAACTCTAATCGCTTCAGACACGTCAGGATTTACCACATCATCCTCTTCCCATTCTTCAACCAACCAAAGAATTGCAAGAATCTCACCTTCAAGCGGTGGGTGCTGAAGAGAAATTGGCTGTGTCCATTGCACTAGGTCGTAGGATAGAGACCCTGCCCAAACTGCACCCTTTGGGGTGTGTGGAATTAATGCCCTTAGCATTGAATCAATAGTCATTGCATTGAGAATATTAGTCGCAGTCCACCCTTTATCTGACAGTTCTTGCAATGTACCTTCCATTGGTTTTTTTTGAGTTGAGATAATAGTTTCACCAGCAAGAGGAGAATGTTTTTTTTGAGCAGTGATCGGAGGTTGAGTAATTACCAAGCGTTTCTTCATACCTTTAGCAAACATACTTCTTTTTGCTAAATGTGAACCAGGGCCACCGGAAAGTAGCAAGATACGATCTTCCCCTTGAGATGAAAGAAGTTGATCTATCATCTCCAATCCTCTCCTAAAGCAGAAATGCAGACCTGTTGTAAATTATTACTACCATCGCCGATATCAATATCGTCCAATACAGTAAGTCGTGAAGCCCCCATCCCGGTTCCAAGGAGGATGAACTCCTTTGCTCGCGCTACTATTCGTTCATTTAATCGACCTTCACTAATCACAAAACCTGCTTTCTCAATCGCAGATTTACAAACGTCGAAAGTGACTGAATCAACTCCGCCTAATTTGGCATCACTAATCCAAACAACTCCGTCTTCATCTAGCACCAATGGCATTACACGATCTCCATCTATGATGCAGAATTCATGAACGAGTAGAGCAACATCAAATCCCTGATTGAGCGCACTTGTTGTTATATCTCGATATGGAGACCAATCTCCATGCTTTGTACCGGCTACTTTCCGACTCCATCTTGGAGCAGGTACGGTTATTCCTTCTGCATCCATATGTATTTCTTGGTAGAATGGTTTCGAACTGAATTTAACGCCACTAGAATCAACTTGTATCCGCACTAGCCCTTCCAGTCCACTTGGAACTTTTATTTCGGGTAGTGTAATACCCAGTACAGAAGCGTGTCTTTCTAGACGCTTTAGATGTAAATCAAGATGGAATAAGTTGCCATCTCTAGCTCTCACGGTTGTGAAAACCGCGCTCTTGGGACCTTCCATCATGTAATCACAACAAGTCATCCAAGAAGGAGGTGTCTATGCCACCCTGCGCTGGTTGTTGTTGAATTGGTTGTGACCAACTTTGAGGTTGCTGCTGTTGTTGCACTGGCTGAACAGGTTGCTGTATTCGCTGTGCCGCGGCATAGATGTCGTTTTGTTGGGTCGGTTGAATCGATGGTGGTGGAGATACTGGAGGAGCAGTTTGTCCTCCGAAACTTCCATCATCATCCCAGCTATCTCTAGCCTGTATTCCCCATGTCGCCTCTTGTAATTCCCACTCCTTATTCTTAGCCGGACTTCCACCACGTCCCTTGAATACAAGCAATAACAGAACCATCGTAACTATTATCATTCCAGCGATTATCATATTGTCTGTTGTTAACAATTTACCAAGATCAGTCGTAGAATCCTCATCAGAAGAGTCTCCGTCTCCATCCGTAATTCCAGGTGGCTCTATCATCATCGAATCGATAATCTCGCGATTGAAATCACTATCTTTAGCGGCCACTCCAATCCACCATGCAGTGTCATTGCTAAGGTTTTCAAAGTTGCTAGGAGTTATCAGGAAACTATCAGATGCTCCAACTTCTCCAACCATTTGAGCGTTCACAACTTCACTAAATTCACTGTCTGAAATGAATATGACGTATGAGCGGACATTCGACTCAGTACTGTGATCCCAAGACACTAGAATCGAATCTTCTACCCATTTCAATTCCATTCCTGCAATATCTGGTAGGTATGCTCCTTTGTCATCTATGCCATCATCAATAGCAACTGCAGTTGAAGTAACAAGATTGTTTCTGATTGCATTTCCTGAAGAATCAACAGCAACAACAGCAACGGTAACCGGCAAATTTGGAATCACCAATGTGTCGTAAGCTAGAATTTCGATGGTTAGTGGGAAATCGGGTAACCTTTCTATGATTGTTCCCGATGATGGCCCATTACCATCAGGTCCTACAGAAGTGAATGAGAATGCTGCAGCATATACTTCGTAATATGCGATATCGCTAGCATCTGACAATCCGAATTCTAGTTGCACAGCAGTGCCATCATCATTAGGCATATCGAAGAGATTGACATCTTCCAAGCGTTCAGGAGGTGTAGTATCAACCGAGTTATCGATAGGAGTTGCCATTGCAGTGTTCAAGTTGTCGAGGTATACATTTCCACTTATGTCGTGAACAGTAACAGCAACATACAGGTCAACATTAGGTTGAATTTCCCCCGGTACCAGTTCAAAGATACTACTACTTTCATACAATGCAGAATCCAAAGTTATCTGTATTGGGCTGTTTATTGTATCAATCCATTGCTTATTCATTATGATACAACCACATCGGTTCGAATCAGCACCTACATCCGCCCATAAATCAGTCACGTCATCAAACTCAACGGATGATGCCCAAATCACGTAATAATCAAAATCATCAACGTCGGTTGGCATCCATGAAACATCGATTGCAGTACCGTCATCATCTGGGTGGTCCCATGCATTTAGTTCAGTGATTCTTTCCGGCTCAGATGCCCCGTCAATGTTGTTAACATATGGCGTGACCTCAAGAATAGTAACATCTCCAGTATCTCCGTTTAGCCACTTGTCATGAGCGATTGCTCCAATCCAATATGCCTGGCCATTAACCAACTTTGTTTCACCGATTGAATCTATAATTGTCATATTAGTTTCACAGTCTGGAACAATAGCGACCTCTTCCATTTCATCCACATTTGAAGGGAAGAAAGATCCTCCTTCAATGTTAACTGGTGCCATGTAAATTACAACATAGGCACAGTCACTGGCTACCGAGTTATCCCAGCCAATTTGTACTCTGCCACCATCATCTGCAGGTACATCCTCTGCCCAAACTCCGGTGAGTTTTGGTGGGGGAACACCGTCATTAACTCCTCCAGTTGGTACAATTGGTCCAATAACAGTTGCATTAATCAAATCCTCTTGACCGGCTTCATCAACACAAGTGAAAGCAAGCCAATGCGGCCTACCTGCTTCTAGAGTTAAGGTGCTGACATTTCCTACTTGAGGTAAGATTTCAGCGTTTAGAGTCAAACCTAGTGCGTCGGTCACAGCAGTAGTTGAGGCGTAAACGTGGGTGCTCGCTAAATCCATTGCATTACAACGTGCCCACTCTGCGTAAACTTCACCATCTACTGCAACGAATTCATCGCCAGATACAGCAGTTGCCCATGCAGGTGGAATTGGAACTTCATCAGTCGGAGTAGCTGGGCCGAACGGGGCTGAAGGGATGCCGTATCTTCCATCATTGAATTCTACAACGACAACTGCCCAATATTCAACTCCATTTTGGAGTGGTTGTCCATCAATAGTTGAAATTTCACTTTGAAGTCTCGAATGTATACTTACAGACGCATCAGATGCACGTTGTTGTAAGTCGGCAACAGTAGGAGGTGTTGTCCAAGGTCCTTCATTCAAGTATACTAGATAGCGAGAGAAATCCTCATCATGAACCAGTGTCCAGTTTGCCATAAGAGTTTCACCACCATCATCTGCTCTATCCCAAAGAGATAATCCTTGAACAGGGGTTTCGGTTCTATACCAATCATAGGTTAACTTGACCCACATGCTGCCATTTGAAGGAGAATTAACATGCAAATTTACATGCCTTGTACCATTTAATAAAACTCCATTGTCAATAGCATACTGCATACCGGTAATGAACGTAGGATCATTTGACAGATTAACAGTAGCATTCCACTTCATATCTACTAATTTACCCCACGTAGCAGCGCCGCTAACCGGTGATGAGAACGTAAGAGGTGCAGATTGCATGAGTATGCCATGAGCGCCTGCAGTGCCATCTTGACTTAGAGTCACAGAATTGGCAGCATCAACAAGAACAACTGGCATTCCAGGGTGGGTATAATTGGAAACATCTTTGAATTCTAATTGGAATCCAACCGAAAGAGGATCTGCTCTTCGCAATGCTATAGATTCCAATTCCTCTCCGCTCGAGAGAGACCAAATCTTCAATCCATCTTCCGTAGACACAACCACGTATGAATTTGAAATGACACTTCCACCTGTAGAGTCAGCGGCAGAATAGCGTCCAACAATTTGGTTTCCATTAAGTCCAGATTGAATTACAGTTGCTCCGATGGCCCCAACTGCAATGAGGTGGGTGCCATCAGAACGCATATTGTATACTGGCCAATCTTTCATTGAGAATATGTTGGCTCCAGAATTAAAATCTCCAGTGCTCCTTACCCAGTGCACAAGAGGCCCGGTTGTTGTTGCGACATGTACTCCCCAAATATCGGCAGTTACTGCTGTAACAGAATTAGAAGGTAACTGATCGAATTGGTGTAGGGCGGTTATTGAATTATCAGAAGTCTTCATCTGAGTAATTCCTGGTCTATCGGTGCCTCTTCCATCATGGGAGATGAACAAACTCTGCTGAGTTTGCGTACTTCCTCCTGCAGAAGTTGTAGTGGTTGTTGCTCCTACCAGTCCCCACGCCGATGTTCCCATTAGGCCATCTGCTGGAGTGAATGTGGTGAACGTATCATTTGATTCGTCATACATCGCCAAACCACTAGGGGTTGCCATCCAAACATTTCCATCAAATTCGATTATATCTTGAACATAAGAAATAGGTAGGCCATCTATGGCAGTTAGGGCAGTTTCCCAGTTGTCACCGGTTGCGTTCCATCTTGCAACACCATTATTTGTAGCAACATAAACAGTCTCAGAAAGAATTTGACCAAAGTTTCCAGTTGTGGTAACCGTTTCTATTGCATTGATATTGTTTGAGGGAAGGCCAGCGATTAATCGCCCAGCAGTGTATGTCATAGTAGTTGTATTGAATACCTGGATACCAGGCGACGAGGAGCCAGACCCTTGTAATCCAATGTACAATTCCTCTCCAACCAACATTAACTCATCCTGGAAGTCATGGACTCCAGTAGGTAGTGTCACTAGTGAACCATTTAATGTGTCCAACATTCTTAATCCACGGTTATTACTTGCTAGGTACAAGTTAGTGCCAACTAATTCGATATCTGTAACTGCTGCATTTGAAGGAATAGTCCATCCTCTTTGCCATTCAACTGACCCATTGGACAATTTAATACCTTGCAGTACACCGGAACCTGTATTTTGCCAGGATGATGAAGCCACCCATAGGTGGGTTGAGTTTCCAGCCATGGAAGTCACTTGTCCACTTACTAAGTTAGGTAATGCATGAATTGTATTCTGCCCAGATTGTCCTAAAGTGTCAACGTGAGAATAGCCAGATGTTCCACCCGCTTGACCAATTAGCCACTGAGTTCCTAACCAATCAATCGAGGAAACAGCAGAGCCAGTGGAACGTATGCTTGCAGTTCCTACAGTCGCTCCATTTGCTGATAGTATTGCGTAACCTCCTCCAATTACATTGTCACCCTGTGTTCCAATGTCATATCCGATGGCAAGTTTTCCACCTGCGAATTCCATTGCTCCCCACCAAACAGGGTCAGTAGGTATGTTGTGAGTTGAGGATGTGAGGTCTGAAAGCCACTGATTACCATTGTAATCGTACCTTGAAATCGGTTCAGAATCATCATTGTATCCGATGTACAATATGTCACTGGCATCATCACAAGCAACAGCAGCAGCATCGCCATCTGCTAATCTAGTAGATGTCGTGAATGAAGAAAGCGCAGTTCCATTTGCAAGGTCAAGTCTTGCAACTCCTCCATTATTTGCTGTTATTGAAACGTGGAAGATTCCTGCACACATAGCCATCCCAATCGGGTATCCGTTAGGGATTCCGTTGGAGCCTGTATCCCAGGCAGTCCAAGTTCCTGTGCCATCTAGGTGCAAAATCTCTCCATCTATTCCTTGGAATCCTTGATTTCTAGCAGTGCCCACTACCAGGTCTGTACCATTTGTCCACAACTCGTAAACTGTATCATCGGCCGAGTTAGGCAAACCTGATCCAGGAGTCCAAGCGCTTAGCCAAGACGAACTTGATTCATCATAGCGAGCAACTCCATCTTCTGTTGCGAATAGTATCTCTCCATCGAACTCAAGAATTTCTCTAACCGGGAAATCTAGGTTGTCCCATTCGCCTACCTTGCTGCCATTAGCAGCAAAGGCTTCGAGTTTTGATTCGCCCCAAGAAACCCAGTTTGTTCCAGTTGATGAGATAAAGGAAGTCACACGATCTACAGAGCCCTCTGGCATTAATTCTGCCTGCCAAGAATCGGTTGTCAAGTTGTAAAGAGCGACACCTCCGCTTCCTTCAGTATTCCACCATTGACCACTAGCCACTGAGACATGGAGTACATCTCCTATAATTTTCATTCCGTATACGTCGCCACCATTTTCATCAACCTGCGCTCCAGCATCTAATGCCGATTTCGCAGTTAAGTTAGCAACATCAATTCGGAATACACTATCCGACGAAAATTGGTGGTGGTAATGCATTGTATCTCCGTAGATAGCCAAATCGTATGGGTCTCCATTAACACCTGAATACAAAGAACTCGAAGTTTCGATATCATAGACTTCAGAACCCGTTGTGACATTGATTAACTGGAAACCATCTTCTCCTCCGACCCAAATATGATCTGGTCTAATATCTGCAATTAGTCCTGTAACATACTGGTTGCCGTCATCTAGAACGTTATCTTCTGTCCAAGTAGTTAACCAGGAATTGTTGGGAATATCATATCTAGCTATGCCAATTTCAAATAGACCAACATAAGCCACATCTCCAATGACTTCGATTAAAGCATTGGATGGCGAAGTATCTGCCTGCCAGTTTTCAGTCCAAGTGAAAGAGGACTTGTCAATTAAGCCAACTCCGTTAGTCGTCCCTCCAAAAACAGTGGTGCTGTTAATTTCTACAGCACTTACTCCCCAGTTTGGCATACCGTCTTGCACATTTACACAATCACTAATCGATAGGGTTACTATTTGATATTTGCAAACTCCAATATTAGTTCCGGCGTAAAGAGTTCCACCACTAATCGACGCCTCTACTGCAAAATCAAAAAATTGAGATGGCTGTAGATTCCAACTGCCACCTTTGCTTAGGTCAGAAGCGGAGTTTCCATCCCAGTATATCGCACCAGCTGATGTTCCAATATACACGCCACCATACGGATTGACTTCCATTGAATATACCTGATTGCTTGGGAGTACTTCTGTGGTGCCTGCATTACCTCTATCTGGCTCGATTGTAAGTGGGATCAATATTTCACCAGTTGAAAGGTCCTTCCTAGCAACCCCATAACCGGGTAGGCCCATGTGTAGGATCGCAGGGTTAGTTCCTAGGATTGCCACTGGGGCGTAGTCTACATCATTGATTCCGGTCGAAACCCATGAGCCTAGGAAAGTATTGTTTTCGATAATGTAGCGGTTTAGACCATCATCAGATGTTCCGATATATGCAACTCCATTGTGTATTGCAACACCTGTGGGCGAATCGCTATCAAGGTCACTATTTCCTTCATTCAGATTAATGGCTGAAGTAGGCGAAGACTGGTTGAAAACTGAAACCCCGTCTACAGGGTGAATTGCAACAACCCAGTCTCCTTCTGCGTCGATTCTTGGCACTACATCAGACTGTAAACCGTCAGAAGTATCCCACGTATCTAAGACGTTACCTTGGGTATCTATTATGTGAATTCCACTACCTAATGTTGCCACTAATACATTGACTCCATCGTTAACAATATGGGAAACTGTATCTCCTGTGTTAACAGAAGGAAGCCATCTTGATTGGCTTAAGGAGTACCGATCTAGTGAACTTTCGCTACCAACATAGATAATTCCATTGAATTGCATAGCGTCCTGCATGTTTCCTGCACTAGGGCCACTGCCGATTACCAAATCCCCAGTGTAGAAGGGGGTATTTCCTGGTTCTAGCATTGCAAGAATGCCTCTTCCTCCATTAATCAATACTGTATCATTAGCAGGGCCTCTTGAACCCGAGCCTGGCCAGAAGAGTATGTTCGCAGGTTCACTCGAGATACCTATTGAATCAAGAGCAGTATTTGCTGCAAAGACTCCAGTAGCCATATCGTAGGATTGTAATGATGTTTCAGTCAGAATTTGAACTTCATTATTCACAAATGTCGTTCCTTTTATGTTATTAGAAGTCAACCAATTACCATTATTCCAGGTGGCCAACCAAAAGTTGCTTGAAGTGTCCCTACGTGCAATTCCAGCATCGAATGATGAAATCAATAATTGATTTCCAGCAACTAAGAAATCGCTAATATAATCGGAATGCAGGTTATTTGCAGTACTCCATGTCGAAAGAGGACTCATCGAAGAAATATCCCATCTTGCAACGCCTCCTCCAAGTATGGATGAATAGATTATCCCATTATGTTCTAGAGTTTCCCAAGGCTCTCCTGCAGGCCAGTTAGAAGTGCTACTAGCCTGTTCTAGTGTCCATCCTGTGCCTGCAGTGTTCAAAGTGAATATTCCCGATTCGCTGAATGCAAAGACATCACCGTTACTGGCGACATGAACCTGAAACCATGCGCCTCCCGAAGGTTCCGCTGGCAGATCTGGATTCCAACTAGTATCGTCTAAATCTACCGAAAGCAAGTCTCCGCTTTCGGTTGTTATCAGCATTCTATTGTTGCTAACATCCATCTCTAAATCGGAGACAAAATTCCCCTCTTCAGATTCTTTTATTTGGAACAAATCGATGATCGTAGGTGAAGATTTAGAATCTAATATTATGATATAGTCGCCAATTGCCAAGTACATTCTTCCGTCGACTGGATGAATAGCATAATCCTTGATGAATAATTCAACAGGTTGTAGTGAAGTGAACGGGTCTGCTGGAGCTAGAACTTCTAGAATGAAGTCGGTAATCTCAGTTCCCGAAGGCAGTGTGACTGCTGCCCCAACATCTGCATTTGTAGACAATCGTCCTTGGTGTGGATTATTTCCATCGAAGCCGAAAGACTGACCTAACCAGCCATTTCCTCTCCAGTCAAACAACACCTGTCCAGTGTCAGGGGAAAGGAGAAGGGGCTCTTGGATTGAAACACCTGATGCACCGTCGACTCGAATATCCATGGATACGTTCCCAAGTATAGCTCCTGGTGCAAAATTCAGCATCCAATCAGCACTGGCCTTTGAACCAGACAAAGCATCTGCTCCTGTGGCATTTAGCAATACCCAACCTGTGTCATCAGAGCCAGCTTTAGGCCAGATTGTACTATTGCCATTTTCATGTGCACTCACCAACGGTGCAGATAGAAGTGGGCCCAATGAAGACAACAACATCACAGTCACGAGTACTATTGCTCGAGTGCTAGCGCTAGCAGGGCCTAAGGCCCTGTTGAGATTGTTCATGAAAGGTATCCGGGTGCTATGGTATATCAACCGAATGCTCCCGTGTTAGTTTGGCAATTCAATTAATTGTGCTTATTCCGATTCGATATTACTTCTCCAATAAGGGCGCCATACGAGTTTATTCCACACAAAGGTCAAACCCCGTACTCTATGCGATATTGATTGGAGAGATACTAATGGACGAGGATTGGCGTGAGCAAACCATCAAAAAAGAGGCTCTCGATTACCACGAGGCATCACCTCGTGGCAAGATCAAGGTTATGCCAACAAAACCGCATTCTACGTCACATGAATTGTCACTTGCCTATTCGCCAGGAGTTGCTTATCCATGTTTGGAAATAGCTGAGCGTCCAGAAGACGCTTATCGCTACACTTCGAAGGGTAATTTGGTAGCAGTTATCTCTAACGGAACTGCTGTTTTAGGTCTCGGTAATATCGGAGCATTAGCTTCAAAACCTGTTATGGAAGGTAAGGGCTTGTTACTGAAAACTTTCGCAGATATTGACGTCTTTGATATCGAGGTCGATACCGAAGATCCCGAAGAGTTCATCAAGACGGTTTGTAATATAGCGCCGACATTTGGTGGAATAAATCTTGAAGATATCAAAGCCCCGGAATGTTTTGAAATCGAAAGAAGAATTGCGGAAGCAACAAACATTCCAGTAATGCATGATGATCAGCATGGTACAGCGATTATTTCAGGAGCTGCACTGCTTAATGCAGCAGAATTGCAGCAAAAAGAACTGGGCCAAATCAAGGTAGTAGTTGCAGGCGCTGGAGCGTCTGCCATAGCCTGCGCTTCTCATTATGTTGCGTTAGGAGTAAAACTTGAAAATATTACAATGTGTGACTCCCAAGGAATTATGACCAAAAAGAGACTTGATTCGGGTGAACTAAATGAATACAAGGCGAAATTTGCAACAGACCGTCCCGAGGGAGATTTAGGAGATGCTTTAGTTGGCGCAGACGTGCTATTAGGTCTGTCTAGAGGGGGATTAGTTAGTGGCGAAATGGTTGCTAAAATGGCGGCTAAGCCAATAATTTTCGCACTCGCAAACCCAACCCCTGAAATCATGCCAAACGAAGTTCTAGCGGTCCGCAGTGATGCAATTATAGCAACAGGCCGTTCTGATTTCCCAAATCAAGTAAACAATGTTCTTGGATTCCCTTACATCTTCCGTGGTGCTCTAGATGTTAGAGCAAGAGACATCACTCCCGGAATGAAAATGGCTGCCACAAGGGCTCTGGCCGCTTTGGCTAAGGAGCCAGTACCGGATTATATCGCTCATGCTTATTCGGGAGAATCAATGCAATATGGTTCGGAATATATCATACCAAAACCATTCGACCGCAGAGTACTCATTTGGGAAGCAGCAGATGTTGCTGAAGCAGCAGTGAATGAAGGTATAGCGGGTATTAAGCCAGAAGATTTCAACAAACAGGCATACAAAGAATCACTAGAGGCAAGGCTTGGAATGTCATACTCGGTAATGCGAGGGGTATTCAATCAAGTCAAAGGAAGAGGGAAGCGGATTGTATTCCCAGAAGGAGACCATGAGAAGGTAATTCGTGCTGCAGCCCAATGTGTAGAGCAAGACATTTGCAAACCAATTCTACTAGGAAATGTCAAAAGTATACATCAAAAAATGGAAGAACTCAACATTCAGTTTGAGTGTGAAATCACAAACCCTAGGTATGACGAAAGAAGAATTGGACAGTATGACCTCGAATTGCTAGAGAGTCGCAGTCGCAAGGGAATGACAGTTACCGATGCCCAACGCTTACTCAAAAGTAGACCTTATTTTGCAGCGCAGATGGTTGAAACTGGGGATGCTGACGGATTTTTAGGAGGAATTAGCCGGAACTATGCCGATGTACTTCGGCCTTGTCTTGAGATAATCGGTAGCGATGCGGATAGCCATTGCGCAATAGGTTGCTATATGATGGTAGTAAAGGGCCGTCTAATTTTCTTAGGAGACGCTACTGTAAACGTATACCCTGATAGCAAAACTTTAGCCGATATCGCAGTACAAACCGCTAAAGTGGCTCGAAGATTTGGAATTGAGCCAAAGGTTGCAATGTTATCATTCTCAAATTTCGGTAGTAGTCGAGCTCAACGTTCAGAGAGAATTGAAGATGCGATTAATTTAGCAAGAGAGATGGATCACAATTTGAGTATCGATGGCCCTATGCAAGCAGATACTGCATTGGATATGGATGTTCAATCCGAATATCCATTCATGGCTTTCGATGGGCCTGCTAATGTATTGATTTGTCCAAATCTAGCATCGGCAAATATTGCCTACAAATTGTTAGAGCAGTTAGGTGATGCTGAAATGACAGGTCCAATTCTAGATGGCCTAGACAAACCAGTACAATTACTTGCTAGGGCAGATGGAGTTCGACATATCGTAAATATGGCCGCTATTTGTGCACTTGATGCTATTCGTCAAGAGTCTTATTGGTCTCACCTTTCAAAGGAATGACTTCACCTTGTGAATTTAGAACCCAACTTGTTCTTCTCGGCCGCCAAAAAGCACCGGTTACGAAACCGGCACATAACCCTCCAAACAGAAGATTTGACCATCCGTCAATAGCATATGATTGGAATCCCCTTAGAACCGGAATTGTGAAACTAGGTATTATTCCTAACACACTTGTCCAGAACAATTCACTACGAATATTTGCAGCTAGGTTAGCATTATCTGGAACTCTTTTTTCCTCTCCCTTTCTTACGGGAGAAACAACCAGTCTAAATCCTACTTTGGGAAGCGGTCTATCTCCTGGAGTTGCAACGCGTGCATAAATTCCTTTGCGGGTTGGGTGCGCAGATTGAGAGACCCGATGCCCAGATAATGGGCCGATTACTTCTCCGACTCTTGGCCTTCCATCCAGGTGTGCGCCTCGATGATTACCTGTCTCTTCATCAGCGAGTAATTCAGTCCAGCCACATGGTAAAACTAGGTGTTGTCTAGCAATTTCCCATTCCCCTTGTGTTGGCCTTCGAACTTCATCACCAAAGTGCTCAGAAACCTTGGCGCAAATTTCAGCAATGATTTCGTGGGTGACCATATCTTTGAGATCTTCAGAAGAATCATCTTCCCCCATTATTGCAGCGAACTGGGCTTTTGAAATTGGATTTTCGAGTATCAAAAAAGAGGGCAAATCTACTCTGTGTCTTGGCCTCTCACTCGCATGAACCCATCCTCCCTTGTCAGTTCCAAGGAATACCTGAGACTCCTCAATTCTGATGAACCGAAGACCATGAGGGCCTTCGACATACTGCATATTCACACCTTCAGGGTAGCTTCTACTGCGCGATACCATTCCATTCCAGTTTCATGATCTTCGATTTGCGAAAACTGAGGATAGGGTGAGATAGAACGGACATAACCGAATGCAGCGAAATCAATGAAGTCAGGAGATTCTCCTCCAAAGAATTGTTTTCCGTTGAACGCAGCAGTGAATTCACTTAGTAAATCATGCCACAATTTTTTAGGAGTTCTTCCATCTTTTTTGACACGACTTCGAGCGATGATACCCCACATTACAGGGAATCCTGCCCAAGCGTATAGCCGCTTTGAAAAGAATCCGAAATTTTCAAGTTTTGAAACTCTAGTTGTGGTTTTTAGGGCTGAAAATAAACTGCCATACAATATTGGGATTGTTGCCTTTGACATGTGCAAATCTACCCATTCAATCCATTGGTCTCGGCGAGCCTCATCATCGCTGGCCCACAACTTTCCACCATTGTGAACTGCATCTATTTCTTTCATGATAGGGGTCGAATCGACATGAATTTTATTGTCGGAGTCAACCCAAACCGGGACTTTCTTCCATTCCGGAGCGCTAGGCAAGGTTTTCTTTGCTTTCATTGGATTAACCTGAACTCTTTCATGTTCAATGTCGAGATGTTCAAGCATTCCTCGCACTTTCCAACAGAACGGACAAGTGTACAACATGTGTAACTGACCAGCACTCCCCATGATTTGGGCGATATGCATCTACTTCATGATTCATCCGTATCTCTGGACCCTTCTGGTCTCCAACCAGGTTTCCAAAAATTGAGATTATCTAACCACTTAGAAAACTCATCGTCAGAACAGTTCAACAGCCTGTAAGCACGCATATTGAGTCCCTCTAGTAGTGAATCATCCATCACTCCATCGTCGTTAGTTTCTCTCCATTCTCCAACCATTTGTCGAATTTGTCTTCTCGCTTCTTCAGGTGCGTCGAAGTTTCTTTCACAAACCTCTTGTAAATCTGCAAGCCATGATCTAGTATCTCTACGAATCACATCTGGGATGGCTGGTCCTTTGGACTTACTCTTGAACGGCCACCAACCCATGTCCTCTGCTTGGGCCACACCATCAAGAGTCTTGGGGTTGAACCTCTTGGGATGTTTATGGGCCGGATTATTGTACACTTACATGGCAAACCCTCAGACAAGAAGATGAGCGGTCTTATCGACGACTATTCTCAACGTTTGAAATCAAAGGTTAGGATTGAAGTACACAGTGTCAAATTATCAACAGATGAATATTTTTCAAAGATCCCTGAAAGTGCGATTTTACTCGACGAAGTGGGAGACATGATGTCATCTGTAGAATTCTCAGAACACTTCATCAAATGGGGTATAGCAAGGGAAGACACGCATCTTGCAGTAGGTCCGGCAGATGGATTTCCAAAAGGCCACAGCCGTCCTTCGATTTCACTATCACCAATGACATTTCCACATGAATTAGCAACTGTTTTGTTAATCGAACAATTGTATAGGTCTTACGAAATATCCAGGGGCAGCGCCTATCACAGAGTTTGACAACAATCAAGAAGAGGGCCTCATTGCCTTGAGTCATGGAGACTTGGTGGTTTCTTGCATTAGAGTTTGCAGTAGCGATTGCTCTAATCGCAATGAGCAAGGGCCAGCCATTCCCTGGCCCTTCCAAACGCTATGGGTATCTTCTACTGATGATTGCACTATTGTTGTTAATCGGAGAATCAGGACCAACTCCTACTGCGATAGAAGTTCATTTCTTCTTTTTACTAACTTATGGAGCCCTAGGTTTGGTTAGAGGCGTTCATAATATGATGAATTCACGAGATGAAGTTATTGTGGCTCCATTTGCAGGAGTATTGTTTTCGGTTGCTGCTACGGCTATTATGGCAGAACAATGGAACTCACTTTCAGTGTTCGAAGAGTACGCCGCTTTTGCTACAATAGTTGTGATTGGAGGTTGTCAAACATGGCTTGTATTCAGAGGGTTGTTAATCGGCAGATTACCCCTGGCTTGGTCTAAAGCAGGATTAGTAGCTTTAGAACGCGGGCAAGTTACAGGAGAGCATGGCGCATTAGATTGTTTTGAGAAGGCCTGGGATTTGGAAGAAGAGCACTTGAATCCAATGGCTTGGGTTGCTTTAGTGAGAATTGAAAAGTTCTTAGGAAATATTGATCAATCCCAACACTGGTCCAAAAGGTTAGCAGAATCTGGCGGAGAAGAAGCGGTTGCAAAGGAATGGATTGAGGCAATCGACTCTGCAATCAATCGCCTGAGTCTAGAAGAAGAGTAATTTCTGAAAAAACAACAATTTAATTGATACATCAAAGGGTATCTGTTAAGTGGGTCGAAGTCAACTTAATACCATGGAAAGCACAGAAATGAGGGAGGACTGGCCGTTATCCACTATGTGTTGGTATGCAGTTTTCATATGGTTTGGAGCATCACTATTCTCGCAAGTAGTGTATTTGGCATTTAACGGAATTCCTTATGATGCAAATTTAATGATATCAGCAGCAGGTCCATTTGCTTGGCTGTTAATTGGGATTGAACTTGCAGTTTGGGCCGTTACCGCAGTATTAGTTTCATTCAAAGTGACAAATCGCCTAAAATTAAAACCAAGAGAAATAGCCTCATCTGAGGTAATTTCACCGCAGGCTTGAAGAAGCCTCACTGATAGTAGTCCGTTCGTGCAGAGTGAATGGAATCCACCGCCGCTTGCAGGCCAACCGATGAATGTCAGCGAACTACTTGACGAGTTTGCATTGCTTTCTTTGCCTGATGGTTCTAGAGTTGTTACTATCGATGAAGCTAGAATCGAGTTACCATTAGCCAAGAAACTTCTAATTAATTTACAATCTTTACAAGACGAAGCCCATCATTTAACAGAGGAGTTGGAAAATCTTGTTGAAAATCTTGCTCCACATGATGAACATGTAGTGGAAGTTGCTGACCAATTAGGGAACTTGGTGAAAGAGTGGCAAGCAGTTGGAGATAAACTCGAAAACCTTGGGGCTAGAGTGGCAGGATTTGATCCAGGGCATTTGGAGTGGCACGGAGTAGTGGATGGCTATCTCGTGCTATATTCTTGGTCGCAAGGAGAGGATGATATCGAGTGGTGGCATCCTCTAGATTCTGGAATCAACGGCCGCAGACCTCTAATTGAAGCATAACCTCGGCCGCACATGGTCCGAATTACCAAGGTTCACACCGGAGGCGGCGATTTTGGTGAAACATCTTTAGTCGATGGAAGCAGAGTCGCCAAGAGCGATTCACGTATAGAAATAGTAGGGACATGCGACGAGGTTAACGCTTTATTGGGTATTGTGCTAATGGAGTCGAGTCGTCTTCCAGATACCCATCCAGACGGCGGGTCTAGGATAACGGTCCGTAGGGTGAAAGATGTCTGCTCTTCGGCAATTGGCCGTCTTCAAAGCGAATTGTTCGACTTGGGGGCGGAACTTGCTTGTCCTCAAGACCAAATCCCGGAATTTATGCAATTGATCGACCAAGTGGATTCAGACCGTTTATGCGATGAAATGGATGCTTGGAATGATGAATTACAACCACTTGAAAGTTTCATCCTACCTACAGGTTCAGGACCTATAGCATCAATGCATTTAGCTAGAACAGTAACTCGTCGCTTAGAAAGATCGATGGTTGGTCTGAAAGACCAAATGAGGCCATTGTCTCTTCAGTATATCAATCGCTTATCAGATTGGATTTTCGTTCTATCCCGCTGGGTATCATTCAGATTGGGTGAAGAAGAGAGCCTTTGGGTTCCTAAAGGAAAAAGAGAGATTGGTACAGCGGACATGACTCGTCGTCAAAGTGCAAATCGCTAATCAATCTCTTCTTATCGATTTCATGTGCTGGTGTGCCGCTGCTAGAACTCCTTGACTCTCTTCATGGGTCAGTTGGCTCATCGCACTTTCCCAATCTAGCCACAAATGTTCTGTGTGCTCATGACTAATTTTCACAGCCATAGTTTCAGTTTCAGCAATATACCAAAACACCTGTTTGTCAATTTTCTTACCTTTATGTCTGAAATCGTATGCTGTGCGATATTCAAAACCATCAATAAATTGTATGTCTGAAATTCCAGTTTCTTCGGCTAACTCCCTCGCAGCAGTTGCTTTACGGCCGGGGTCAGTTTCCTCAACATGGCCTTTTGGAAAATCCCAATGACCTTGCGGGTATTGTAGAAGTAAGATTGAACCAAAGTTCACTAGGACTACTCCACAAGAGGTCTCCATGAGCGTAGGGCTCAACTTCCCATTGATAGCCTCATCGCCTCAAATTTGTCCTATACATTCATGTCTAGGCCCCTCTCACGGTTTGACATGTCACCTCTTGATGGGATAGTTAGAGTCGTCGCAGATTCGGATTTAGATGGTCTGATGGCGGCTGCAGTTCTCAAAGCCAGCAACCCTGAAATCGAGGTTCATTTCGCTCATCCTGCCCTACTTAGAGCCGGAAGTATGGATCATTTGATTGACAGAAATACCGCAATTTGCGATTTACCGTTCCACCCTGAGTGCGGACTATATCTTGACCATCATCTCACAAATCGACCTTCGGCCGAAGAACAAATAATTTTTGAAAAGGCAGGTGGAATCTGTCATTGGAGAGACACCCCTTCTGCAGCAAGAGCGGCCTATGATTTGTTGAAGGACGAATTAGACCTATCTCATTTGGAAGAAATCATGCCAATCGTCGATGCTCTTGACTCTGGAGGTATTACTCTTGAAGAATTTACAGAAGATGGACCAGTGATTCGCCTTTCCCGTTCTTTATCACTATCTGACCCAAACCATATGCAGGTTGTATTGGATCAATTTGCAACTGGCTTACCCCTTGCTGAGATACTCGATAGCCATTCAACCAGGTTAGAAAAATTAGGTTCTGAACGTATAATGCAAAGCGACCTAGTCAAAGAAAAAACAGTTATTATTGACGGGTTAGCAATTTGTGATTTAAGCGAAACAGGAGTTAGAAGTAATGGATACCTGATTACTGCATTAGCCGGTCCGGAAGCGCTAGCTTGCTGCGTAATTCACGGATTTATGGACGGTAGTATTGAGGATGCAAATTATCCAGCACTTGGGGCTTCATTCTATGCAAATTCTTTCCGCGATACAGAAAACCCATTCGACCTTTCTCGACTCGCAACTCTTCTAGACGAGACCGGAGGGGGGCATGCAAATGCTTGCGGTTGTCGAATACAACCGTCTGATGGCTCAAAAAGACCTCTTATTGAATCTGATAAAGATTATAATTTGCAGAAATGGATTAGCCTTTGGAATAACCGTGAAGCAGCAATGCTTCGCTAAATCCTCGCCTTCAGACATTCCCAATTGTCGCAATTGCTGTAACCAAGGCAAGCCACCCTGCTACTAAACAGGCTACAACCATATCTTCATTGAAAGAATCTTTCGGCCATGACAATTCAATTTGGAGTTGATATTTGGCAAAGTATTACACGGGTGTAACCATCAACTCAAATACTATGTTTAGGGCGACGAGCCATGGAGGGTGTCACTGACCCTAAGATGCTTGAAGGTCGCTCCTTCTACAGGTTGGGTGAGTTCACCTATGACCATAGAAAGAAAGTATTGGCAATAGGAATACTTGCCTGCTTTGCTATGGCCTCATTGATGATAATGGGCCCTAATTGGGCTGAATCTTGGGGCGAGGGCGACCTTGAATCAATGAATGCTGCAAGAATATATGACGATGCATTTACCTCTGAAGAAGGCTCTCAGTCTTTCACTTATCTTGTATACCACCCTACTTTAGATGATACCTCGAGCGAATGGCAAGATGCTGTTAGCGAAGCATTGAGTGTTTTTGCTAGCCTAGATGACGTTAGCATAGAATACTCATGGGATAAGACTGATGATGAGAGGGCCGAATACATCCACGAAGATGGCGAAGGGTTCTGGGCACTGAATGTTGTAACCATTAATTTGGAACGTTCTGAAGCAAAGGAATTGTACGCCGAAAACTGGGAAGATGTAGAAATCAAAGGTGACGGTTTTGAAACATGGCGAACCGGCGGGGTTGCAATCGACGTAATTTTCGATAAGAGAATCCAAGATGACCTGATTACTGCTGAAATTGTCTCAGGCCCATTGTCATTGATTATCTTACTAATCGTATTCGGGACAATTATTGCAGTACTGTTGCCAATTGGAATAGCATT